>SL_5KL_010_SEDDRAFT_10000218_pt1 | contig 36362 bp, 32 predicted proteins | sample SodLakKL_010_SED_FD_9118 | JGI IMG/M metagenome (IMG submission 9118)
ACTGGTGGAGGGGGGAGGATTCGAACCTCCGAAGGCTGAGCCAGCAGATTTACAGTCTGCCCCCTTTGACCGCTCGGGAACCCCTCCTCGATCAAGCCGCGCATTGTCTTCCAACAGAAGCCATCGCGTCAACCCCCCGTGGGCCCGCCCGTGACGGGGCGGCCCGGTAGCGGTCCAGGCGGGACGGGGGTTCTTCTTTTTTGTCCGGCAACTCATTAAAGTGTTGACCGAAGTGACTGGGGGAGACACTCTGGGACCATGGCAACGACTTCACCCTCCATGGCCGCGGCCGCGCGCCTGCCCGGCCTGGCGCGCCGGCTCGTCGATGCCGGTCTGGCGGAACCCGGTCTGATCACGGCACTGGCCGAAGAAGCCCGTGAGCAGCATACGCCGCTTGTCGCACTGCTGGCGACGCGAACGAAGATCTCCGAGGCGCGTCTGGCCGAGGCGGCCGGCGAAGAATTCGGCCTCCCCATCTTCGATCTCGCGGCGTTCGACCGGGACCTGCTGCCGAAGGAGCACCTCAACGAAACGCTGATCCGGAAGCATCACGCGCTGCCGCTGCTGCAGCGCGGCAACCGCCTTTTCGTCGCGATCTCGGATCCCACCAACCTCACCGCCTCGGATGAATTCAAGTTCGCGACCGGCCTGACCATCGAGACGGTGCTGGTCGAACATCACAAGCTCGACCGCCTGATCGAGGACTCGCTGAACGCCGCGATGGCGATGATGGAGGAACTCGATGACGACGGCTTCGCCGACCTGGCGGTCGCGAGCGACGAAACCGAGGACCGCGAGGAGAGCGCCAACGAGGGGGTCGACGATGCCCCGGTGGTGCGGTTCGTGAACAAGCTGATGCTGGACGCGATCCGCCGAAAGGCATCGGATATCCACCTCGAGCCCTATGAGCGCGACTTCCGGGTGCGCTTCCGCATCGACGGCATGCTCCACGATGTGGGACACCCGCCAATGACGATGGCGTCGCGGATTCTCGCCCGGGTCAAGGTGATGTCGCAGATGGACATCGCGGAGCGTCGGGTCCCGCAGGACGGGCGTATCAAGCTCAAGCTCTCCCGCACCCGGGCGGTGGATTTTCGCGTGAACAGCCTGCCGACGCTCTACGGCGAAAAGATCGTGATGCGCATACTCGACTCGGGCGCGGACCTGCTGAGCATCGACGTTCTGGGCTTCGAGGATGAACAGAAGAAGCTTTACCTGGACGCGCTCAACCGGCCCTACGGAATGATCCTTGTCACCGGCCCCACCGGTTCGGGCAAGACGGTCTCGCTGTACACCGGCCTCGGCATCCTGAACACCAACGACCGCAACATCTCCACCGCGGAGGACCCGGCCGAGATCAACATGCCGGGCATCAACCAGGTCAACGTGCATCCCAAGATCGGTCTGACCTTCGCCAACGCCCTGCGCGCCTTCCTGCGCCAGGACCCGGACGTGATCATGGTGGGCGAGATCCGCGACCTCGAGACCGCGGAAATTGCGATCAAGGCCGCACAGACCGGCCATCTGGTGCTGTCGACGCTGCACACCAACGACGCGCCGCAGACCCTGACGCGTCTGGCGAACATGGGAGTGCCGGCCTACAACATCGCCTCTTCCATCCTGCTGATCATTGCGCAACGTCTGGCGCGGCGGCTGTGCCCGGCGTGCAAGGCGCCGGAGCAGCTTCCGGAGGAAGTTCTGCTAAAGGAAGGCTTCACTGCGGACGATATAGCTTCAGGAATGACGCTGTACAAGCCGGTGGGCTGCGACCAGTGCACCGGCGGCTACAAGGGCCGGGTCGGCATCTATCAGGTGCTGCCGATCTCCGAAGCAATGCAGCGGTTGATCCTGGAGGGCTGCAACAGCATGCAGCTGGCAGAACAGGCGGAACGTGACGGAGTCAACGACCTGCGTCGCGCCGGACTGCTCAAGGCCAAGGCGGGCTTCACCAGCCTCGAGGAAGTCAACCGCGTCACCACGGATTAGCGGACGCCATGGCAAATACCGAGACCATCTTCCTTTGGGAAGGCCTGAACAAGCGGGGCGCCCGGGTCAAGGGCGAAACGCCCGCGGACAGCGAGATCACCGCGCGCGCCGAACTCCGGCGCAACGGGATCAACGTGCTGAAGATCCGCAAGAAGCCGAAGCCGCTGTTCTCGACCAAAAAGAAGATCAAGCCGGTCGACGTCGCCTACTTCCTGCGCCAGATGACCACGATGCTCAGCTCCGGCGTGCCGCTGGTGCAGGCCTTCGACATCGTCGGAAGGGGACACGAGAACCCCGCGATGTCGGACCTGATCATGGACCTCAAGGGCCGGGTCGAGGGCGGCGAGACCTTCGCGGCTGCCCTGGCCAAGCACCCGAAGTACTTCGACGACCTCGTGATCAACCTGGTCGAGGCGGGCGAGCAGTCGGGTACCCTCGAGACCCTGCTCGACAAGATCGCGACCTACAAGGAAAAAACCGAGAGCCTGAAGGCCAAGATCAAGAAGGCGATGTTCTATCCGGCCGCGGTGATCGTCGTGGCGATCGTGGTCACCGCGATCCTGCTGATCTTCGTCGTCCCGCAGTTCGAGGCCCTGTTCGTGGGCTTCGGCGCCGATCTCCCCGCCTTCACGCGCATGGTCGTGAACCTGTCGAACTTCGCACAGAGCTGGTGGTGGATACTGCTCGCCCTCGTGGTGCTGACGGTGTTCCTGTTCCGGCAGGCGCACCTGCGCTCGCCGCGATTCCGGCGCACCATGGACCTCCTGGTGCTGAGGATCCCGGCGGTCGGCCCGATCCTGCGCAAGGCGGCGATCGCCCGTTTCGCACGGACCCTGTCGACGATGTTCGCCGCCGGCGTGCCGCTGGTGGATGCCCTGCGATCGGTTGCCGGCGCGACCGGCAACGCCCTTTACGGCGAAGCGACCGAGCGCATGCGGGAGGAGACCGCGGCCGGCGCGCAGCTGCAGTGGTCGATGCGCAACGTCGGCATCTTTCCGAACATGGTGGTGCAGATGGTCGCGATCGGCGAGGAGTCGGGTTCGCTGGACGCGATGCTCGCCAAGGTCGCCGATTTCTACGAGGAAGAGGTCGACAACGCGGTGGACAGCCTGTCCAGCCTGCTCGAGCCCCTGATCATGGTGGTCCTCGGCGTGCTGATCGGCGGCCTGGTCATCGCGATGTACCTGCCCATCTTCATGCTCGGCCAGGTCATCTAGTGACCGGACCGGCATGCCCGCCGGGGGTTCCGGCGGCGTGGTCATGACCGGCTGGCTGGAGGCCCTCGCGCCCTGGGCCGTGCCGATCGCCGCGCTGTTCGGCCTGTTGATCGGCAGCTTCCTGAACGTGGTGATCCACCGCGTGCCGCTGATGATGCAGCGTGCGTGGGAGGCGGAGGCGCGCGCGATCCTTGAGCAGCCGGAACCGGAGTCGGTGCCGGGCCGCTTCGATCTCTGGTGGCCCCGCTCGCGCTGCCCGCAATGCAGCCGCGAGATCCGGGCCCACGAAAACATCCCGGTGCTGAGCTACCTGCTGCTGCGCGGGCGCTGTCCGGGCTGCGCGACCCGGATCTCCTGGCAGTACCCGCTGGTGGAAGCGCTCACCGCGGTGCTCTTCGCGATCAGTATCCTGCACTTCGGCCCGACGCCCGCGGGCCTGGCCGCGATGCTGTTCACCGGAATCCTGATCGCAGCCGCAGGGATCGACGCGCGCACCACGCTGCTGCCCGATCAGCTGACGCTGCCGCTGCTGTGGTTCGGGCTTGCGATCAACTACTTCGGGGTCTTCACCGATCTCGAATCCGCGGTCATCGGCGCGATCGCCGGCTACCTCGTGCTCTGGCTGGTCTACCACGCGTTCCGCCTGCTCACCGGCAAGGAAGGCATGGGCTACGGCGACTTCAAGCTGCTTGCCGCCCTCGGGGCGTGGCTGGGCTGGCAGTCCTTGCCGCTGGTCCTTCTGCTTGCGTCGCTGGTCGGGGCGATCGTCGGCATCGCCCTGATCCTGCTGCGCGGCCGGGACCGGAACATCCCGATCCCCTTCGGCCCCTACCTGGCCGCCGCCGGATGGATCGCGCTGATCTGGGGCGACGCGCTGCTCGCGCTCTATCTGCCCTGATCATGCTCAGGATCGGACTGACCGGCGGAATCGGCAGCGGCAAGAGCACGATTGCGTCGATCTTCGCTGAACTCGGCGCACCCGTGATCGATACCGACGCGATCGCCCGGGAGGTCGTCGCGCCCGGCGAGCCGGCGTTGACGGAGATCTGCCGGAGCTTCGGCTCCGATCTGCTTCGGCCCGACGGGAGCCTCGACCGCGCCGCCCTGCGCCGCCGCGTCTTCCGGGACCCCGCGCGCCGCCGACGCCTGGAGGCGATCACCCATCCGGCCATCGACGAGCGGATGCAAAAGCAGCTGGCCGCACTCCCGGAGCAGACGGCCTATGCGCTGCTGGTGATCCCGCTGCTGCTGGAGGCCGGCTGGCAGGACCGGGTCGACCGGATCCTGCTGATCGACTGTCCGGAGACGGTGCAGGTGCAGCGCGTGGTGAGCCGTGACGGGATCGAACCGGAGGATGCCTGGCGCATGGTCCGCAGCCAGGCGTCGCGCGACGCGCGCCGGCAGGCGGCCGATGACGTGATCGAAAACGACGGCAGCCTCGACCGGGCGGAACTGACCGCGCAAGTACACACGCTTGACCGGTGCTACCGCGACGCCGCAGGCTGATGAGCCCGGCCCGCGGGGTCGGCGCCGCGCCGGGTGGCGGGCTTCGTCCGTCGCCCCGGGACCCGGGTGGAAATGCACCGGGGACATGCCTGATACTGGGCGCCAATTCGCCGGATCGTATCTCTTGACCCAGTCGACGCTGACATTCGAACAGCCCCTGCACGAGCGCGTACGTCTGCTGCTCCGTCTCGAGGCCCTGCTGGAGCGCTTTCGCAGCAGCAGCCTCGCGGCCCGCGACTTTGACCACCATCACGCGCTGACCGTGCTCGTGGATATCTATGCGCTGGCAGGCCGGGTGGACGTCAAGCGCGAACTGATGGGCGAAATCGAGCGCCAGATCGCGAATTTGAACCGCTTCGCCGCCCAGCCCGGGGTTGATCAGGAGCGCCTGACGCTGACAATGGAACGGCAGCGCCGGCTGCTCGCACGGCTGGAAGATCAGGTGGGCAGCCTCGATCACGCGGTCAAGGGCAACGAGTTCTACACCAGTGTGCGCCAGCGTACCGCGCTGCCGGGTGGCGCCTGTGACTTCGACCTGCCGATCTACCACTACTGGCTCTCTCAGCCCGCAGCGGTGCGGGAAGAGCTGCTGCTCGAGTGGTTCCGGCCGCTGGAATCGGTGGCGGAGGCCATCACCCAGGTGCTGACCTTCGTCCGCGCGGCGGGCCAGCCGCGCAGCGTGGTCGCCCACGAAGGTTATTACGAGCAGGGGCTCGACACCAGCTATGCCTGGCAGATGCTGCGGGTCAGCATCGGCAGCGACCAGCAGTGTTATCCGGAGATCAGTGCCGGGCGACAGCGCTTCACGGTGCGCTTTCTCGATCCCGGCGACTTCCACGACCGGCCCCGGATCGTGTCGCGCGACGTGCCCTTCCAGCTGAGTTGCTGCGCGATCTGAACCCGGCCGGGACGGCCGGACACTGGTTCGGGACCCTGCTGCCCGACAGGTCAGTCCAGCAGGCCGCGGATTCCGGCGATTCCCTGCGCGCCGACCGCCCGCATCCGCCGGAGATCCCCGCATCCCAGCCCTCCCAGCGCGAACACCGGGCAGGATGCCCGCTCGCACAGTGACGCGAGCCCCGGGAGTCCGATCGGCCGTGCACCCGGGTGCGTCTGCGTGCGTTCGACCGGTCCCGCGACGACGAAATCCACCGGCAACGCCATTGCCCGCTCCAGACCGTCGAGGTCGTGCACCGACGCCGCGACCCAGCCCTCGCTGTGCGGACGTGTGGCGAGCGCACGCAGCTGCCGCTCGGGCAGGTGGCAGCCCGCGTGCGGCAGCGCCGCACGCCAGGCATCCGGTGCGTTGAGCAGCACCTCCACCCGATGCCGGGCCGCCGCGTCGATCAGCCTGCGCGCATAATCGAGAAAGGCGGGCTGCCCCAGCGCGGGGGCCCGGATCTGCAGCAGCCGGATGTCGCCGCGCGCGAGCCGCCGGGCGACACGGTGGGCCTCCGGCTCCACGGCGGCCGCCGAGTCCGGATCCGGCGAGATCAGGTAGAACGCCGGCAACCGGGCGGCGTTGACGATGGCCCGGCTGGCCTCGGGAAAGGGCAAGCCCGCGAGCTCAGCGGGCTCCGCCCAGTGCAGCGGCTGCGCCTCGCGGGGCCTGGGCTGCCCGGACCAGGCATCGACGCGGAACACCGCCAGTTCGACACGCCGTTCGGGATAGTCGTGGGGGATCGTCAGGATGCGGGTGGCTGCCGTCACCTCGACGCCCAGCTCCTCGCGCAGCTCCCGTTCGAGGGCACCGCGTGCGCTCTCTCCCGGCGCGCACTTGCCGCCAGGGAACTCCCACAGACCGGAGAGGTGCACGTGGCTCGCGCGGCGGCTGATCAGCACGCGGCCGGCCGCGTCGCGCAGCAGGCCGACCGCAACCCGCATCCGGGCCTCAGGACCGGTAGTCGGCGTTGATCCGGACGTAGTCGTAGGAGAAGTCACAGGTGTACTTGCGATATTCGGCCGGGCCGCGCGCAAGATCGATCACGATCTCGAGTTCGGCCGCGTCGAAGGCCTGCTGGCCGGCCTCCTCCGTGTAACCCGGCGCACGGCCGCCACCGGAGACGATGCCCACGCCGTTCACCGCGATGCCGACGTCGTCGATCCGCAGATCGTCGACGCCGGCGCGACCGACGGCAGCCAGGATCCGCCCCCAGTTGGGGTCGCAGGCAAACAGCGCCGTTTTTACCAGCGGCGACAGCGCGACCGCCTCCGCCACACGGCGCGCCTCGTCCCGGTCGCGCGCCGCCTGCACCAGGACCCGCACGAACTTCGTCGCGCCTTCGCCATCGCGGACGATGGCCTCGGCCAGTTCGAGCACAGCGCCTTCAGGGCCGCGCCGAGGCGCTCGCCGTCCGGACCCGGCGGCACGGTCACGCCGCTGGCACCGGACGCGATGCAGACCACCGCGTCGTTGGTGGAGGTATCCCCGTCGACGGTGATTGCGTTGAAGCTGTGTTCCACCGCTTCGGCGAGCAGTTGCCCCAACAGATCCGCGTCCACCTGCGCATCGGTGCCGATGAAGGCGAGCATGGTCGCCATGTCCGGGTGGATCATGCCCGAGCCCTTGGCGATCCCGGTAAGGGTCACGTCGCCGCCGCTCAGAGCGACCGTCTGGCTGACGCCCTTGACCACTGTGTCGGTGGTCATGATCGCCCGGGCCGCCGCCATCCAGCCGTCGGCGTCGAGCCGGGCGACCAGCGTCGGCAACGCGGCTTCGATGCGTTCGACCGGCAGCGGCTCGCCAATCACGCCGGTGGAGAAGGGCAGCACCGACTGTGCCGGCACATCCAGCGTCCGCCCGAGGGCCGCGCACGTCGCGCGGGCCGCGTCGAGCCCCAGCGTCCCGGTGCCGGCATTGGCATTGCCGGCGTTAATCAGCAGCCAGCGGGGGCTGCCCGTCGCGAGGTGTTCACGGGCGACCTGCACCGGTGCCGCGCAAAAGGCATTCCGGGTGAACAGCGCCGCGATGGCGGCGTCCGGCCCCGCGTCGATCAGCAGCAGGTCATCGCGCCCGCGGTAACGAATCCCGGCGGCACAGGTGCTGAGCCGGACCCCAGGCACCGGAGCCAGGTGCGTCGGAGCCTTCAGCGCAACGGCCATGGACGGGCCTTGGCGTGAAAACACAGCCACGGAAGGACACGGAAATCACGGAAATCACGGAAATCACGGAAATCACGGAAATCACGGAAATCACGGAAATCACGGAAATCACGGAAATCANGGANNNCATTCGCTTTCCGCGTTCGTCCGTGCTTTCCGTGGCTCGACTTTTCATCTTTGAGGGTGGCCCGCCGCAGCCTTGACCCTTAGTTCAGACGGCCGTGACAGTGCTTGAACTTCTTCCCGGAGCCGCACCAGCAGGGATCGTTCCGGCCCAGCTTCGGTCCCTCGCGGCGGAAGGGCTGCGCCGCGTCGGGGGCCTCCGCGCGTTCCTCTCGCGCCCGCAGCGGACTGCCCGGATCCTCGTGCTTGAACTGGATGCCCTCCGGCGCACGCGCGAAGCGGCGACCGAATTCCTCCGCCGCACTCTCGGAGCGCAGTTGCAGTCGCAGCAGCATCTTGATCACGTCGTGCTTGATGCGTTCGAGCAGGGCCTCGAACATCGCGAAGGCCTCGCGCTTGTACTCCTGCTTCGGGTTGCGCTGCGCGTAGCCGCGCAGGCCGATACCCTGGCGCAGGTAGTCCATCGCGGCGAGGTGCTCCTTCCACTGGCTGTCAAGCACCTGCAGCATCACGTCACGCTGCAGCCGCTTCATCAGGTCGTCGCCCATCGCGGTGCGCTTTTCCTCGATCACCGCCCGCGCCTTGTCGACGATGCGCTCGCGCAGCGGTTCCTCGTGGAGGTCCTTCTCGTTGTCCAGCCATTCCTGCACCGGCAGTTCGAGCCCGAACTCGGAGGCCAGGTAGCTGCTGAGACCCGGGACGTCCCATTCGTCCTCGACGCTGCCCGGCGGGATGTACTGGCTGATCGCTCCGTTGACCACGTCCAGCAACAGCGCGTCGATGGTGTCGGAGATGTCATCGGCGGTCAGCAGTTCCGCGCGCTGCTCGTAGATCACCCGGCGCTGGTCGTTGGCGACGTCGTCGTATTCGAGCAGCTGCTTGCGGATGTCGAAGTTGTGGGCCTCGACCTTGCGCTGGGCGTTCTCGATCGCGCGGCTCACCCACGCGTTCTCAATGGCCTCGCCCTGCTCCATGCCCAGACGCTGCATCAGCCCGCGGACCCGTTCCGACGCGAAGATGCGCATCAGGCTGTCTTCGAGTGACAGGAAGAAGCGGCTCGAGCCGGGGTCGCCCTGGCGTCCCGAGCGCCCGCGCAGCTGATTGTCGATCCGGCGGGATTCGTGACGTTCGGAACCGATGATGTGCAGCCCGCCGGCCTCGAGCACCGCGTCGTGGCGCTTCTGCCACTCGGTCTTGACGCGCTCGACCTCGGCGGCGTCCGCATTGTCGCCCAGCGCTTCGAGTTCCGCATCCATGCTGCCACCCAGCACGATGTCGGTACCGCGGCCGGCCATGTTCGTCGCAATGGTCACCGCGCCGGGCTGGCCAGCCTGAGCGATGATATGGGCCTCGCGCTCGTGCTGCTTTGCGTTCAGCACTTCAAAGTGGATGCCCCTCTTCTTCAGTGCCCCGGCCAGGCGCTCCGAGGCCTCCACCGACGCCGTACCCACCAGTACGGGCTGCTGGCGCTCCACGCACCAGTTGATCTCCTTGCCGATCGCCTCGAACTTCTCGTCCTGCGTCAGGTAGACGAGGTCCTGCATGTCGTTGCGGTTCAGGGGCCTGTTGCCCGGAACCACCACGACCTCGAGGGCGTAGATCGTCTGGAATTCGTACGCCTCGGTGTCTGCGGTACCGGTCATCCCCGCGAGCTTGTCGTAGAGCCGGAAATAGTTCTGGAAGGTGATCGACGCCAGGGTCTGGTTCTCCTGCTGGATCGGCACGCCCTCCTTGGCTTCGATCGCCTGGTGCAGGCCCTCCGACCAGCGCCGTCCCGGCATGATGCGGCCGGTGAACTCGTCGATGATGTTGACCTTCCCGTCCCGCACCAGGTACTGGACGTCGCGCTTGAACAGCGCGTGGGCCCTCAGCGCCGCGTTCAGGTGATGCAGCACCGGGATACTGGCCGCGTCGTAGAGCGTCTGGTGCTCTTCCAGAAGTTCGTGTTCGTGCAGCAGCTCCTCGACGCGCTCCTGGCCTTCCTCACTGAGGAAGACCTGCTTGGCCTTCTCGTCGATGTAGTAGTCGCCCTCGGACTCCTCGTCCTCCTGCGGCTTCAGCTGCGGCACGATCTTGTTCATGCGCGTGTACATCTCCGAGCTGTCACCGCTTGGCCCGGAGATGATCAGCGGCGTGCGCGCTTCGTCGATCAGGATCGAGTCCACCTCGTCCACGATCGCGTAGTTGAGCTTGCGCTGCACCCGGTCCTCGGCCCGGAAGGCCATGTTGTCGCGCAGGTAGTCGAAGCCGAACTCGTTGTTCGTGCCGTAGGTAATGTCGGCGGCATAGACCTCGCTCCGGGTGGCCGGGCGCAGGCGCGGGTAACCCTCGCCCTCCGGGTGGTAATCCGGGTCGTAGAGGTAAGAAGACGAGTCCGCGCCGAGACCACCGGAACTGTTGATCACGCCCACCGAGAGGCCAAGCGCGTGGTACAGACGACCCATCCAGACGGCGTCGCGGCGCGCGAGGTAGTCGTTGACCGTGACCACGTGCACGCCATCACCCGAGAGCGCGTTCAGGTAACCGGTCAGGGTCGCGACCAGCGTCTTGCCCTCGCCCGTCCGCATCTCCGAGATGCGCCCGTCATTCAGCACCATGCCGCCGATCAGCTGCACGTCGAAGTGCCGCATCCCCAGCGTCCGCTCGCTCATCGCCCGGCACACCGCAAAGGCCTCCGGCAGCAGCTTGTCCAGGCTCTCGCCGTCCTGCAGCCGGGTGCGCAGCTCGGTCGTCTTGCCGGCGAGTTCCGACTCCGACAGGCGGTCGATCTCCTCGCCCACGGCATTGATCACGCGCACCACCCGCTGGTAGCGCTTGATCGCGCGATCATTGCGGCTGCCAAACAACTTGCGTACGAAATTGGTGACCATGAGACCCTGCGAAAAACTCGATGAAAGCCCGGTAGGATACCGCATACCGGCCTGAACTTCGCGGCGAGCCGGGCGCGCCGGGCAAACAACGCCGGTTATACTCGACCTGTGTTGATCCCGGCGGGGGCACAATGAAGCGGGACAAGGAAGCGAACCGGCCAGGGCCGCGGGCACTGGCGTCTTACATCGATCCGGCGTGGCGAATGCGCTCGCGCGGCGATGCCGGCGTCCAGCGGGCGCTGCACGGCCTTCTGGGCCCGCTCCTCGAGCAGCGGCGCATCGCCGTCACCACCGACGGGAGCACGCTGGTCATTACCTGCAGCGAACCGGCCTGCGCCACCGAACTGCGCTTCCTGCAACGCGACATACGCAAGACCCTCAGTGCCGCCGGATATCCGGCCATCGAGCGCGTTCGGGTAGCCATCTCGGCACCCGGCACCGCGGCCGAGGCAACCGGCGCGCCGCCAGCGGAACGGACGATACCCCCGGCGGCGCGACGGGCTCTGCGTGCCGCCGCGTCCGGCATCGCCGATTCACGGCTGTCGGATGCGCTCAGACGCCTGGCCCATGCCGGCGCAGGGAACGGTTGAGGCGAGATTCGACGCGAGACTCCGGGCCACTGCGCTTCGTTTCCGGCACCGGCCGGCCCCGGACCATCGCGATCAGGAGGCGCCGCTCAGGGTCTGGGTAAGCTGGCCGAAGGAAATCGGCAGCGGCTGGGACTCGTCTTCGAAAGTAACCAGTTCCCAGGCCTCCTGGTCCTGCTTCAGTCGCCGGATCAGCTGATTGTTCAGCGCATGACCCGACTTGTGGCCGGTGAAGGCACCGATCAGGCTGTGCCCGAGCAGGTACAGGTCCCCGACCACATCGAGGATCTTGTGCTTCACGAGTTCGTTCTCGTAGCGCAGTCCGTCCTCGTTGAGGATCTTGAAATCGTCCAGCACGATCGCGTTGTCGAGGCTGCCCCCGAGCGCCAGCTGGTTGGCACGCAGGGCCTCGATGTCCCGCATGAAACCGAAGGTCCGGGCACGGGAAACCTCCCGCACGAAGGAGGTGGAGGAGAAGTCGAGCTCCGCACGCTGACTGCCACTGGTGAACATCGGATGCTCGAAGTCGATGCAGAAACCGACCTTGAAGCCCTCGTAGGGATCGAAACGGACCCACTTGTCTTCGTCGTGAATTTCCACCGAGCGCTTGATGCGGATGAACTTCTTCGGTGCGTTCTGCTCTTCCAGCCCGGCTGACTGCAGCAGGAACACGAAGGGTCCCGCGCTGCCGTCCATGATCGGAACCTCCGGCGCACTGACGTCCACATGCAGGTTGTCGATCCCGAGGCCGGCCACGGCCGACAGCAGGTGCTCGACGGTGGAGACGCGCACCCCGTTCCGAACCAGCGACGTGGACAGGCGGGTGTCGCCGACGTTCTCCGCCGCCGCGGTGATCGACACCGGTGGATCGAGATCCGACCGATGAAAGACCACACCGGTATTGGGTGCGGCCGGCCGAAGGGTCAGCGTGACCTTCTCGCCGGTGTGCAGGCCGACACCCGTCGCGCGGATACTGTTCTTGAGCGTTCTCTGCCGGATCAACGCAAGCTCACTCCCGGGGTGGGGGCCATCGTCCGGGCCCTAAAGTCAACAAGGGCCCGGACTTGCACACAACAATGACAGCATTATTGCAGGATTCCGCTCATCCTGCATAGATAACCCTCAGTCCGCCTGCTTGCGCAGAAAGGCCGGAATGTCGAGCACGTCGATCCCGGTCTGCCCCGCGTAATCCGCCGCGGCGTTGCCCTCGCCGCGGCGCAGCGCGGTCGGCCGCTCCAGCCCCTCGAGGTCGGAACCGGCAACGCGGCGCGGCGGGGCAGCATCCACGACCCGGACGCTCGGCCGCTCGGGGGCGGCCGGCTTGGCGGGACTGCCAAGCCCCGTCGCGACCAGGGTCACGCGCAGTTCGTCGGTCATTTCCGGATCGATCACCGTGCCGACGACGACCGTCGCGTCCTCGGAAGCCAGCGCCTTCACGGCCTCGCCGACCTCCTCGAACTCGCCGATCCCGACGTCCAGCCCACCGGTCACATTCACCAGGATGCCGCGCGCCCCGGAGATGTCGATATCCTCCAGCAGCGGGCTCGCAATCGCCGCCTCGGCCGCCTGCCGGGCGCGGTCCTCGCCCGCGCCCGAACCGGTGCCCATCATCGCCATCCCCATCTCGCGCATCACGTTGCGCACGTCGGCAAAATCGACGTTGATCAGGCCCGGCCGGGTGATCAGCTCCGCGATCCCCTGAACGGCCCCGAAGAGCACGTCATTGGCAGCCTTGAAGGCATCCAGCAGGCTGGTGTTCTTGCCCAGCACCGTCAGGAGCTTCTCGTTGGGGATGGTGATCAGTGAATCGACCTGCTCGGTCAGCGCCTTGATTCCGGACATTGCCACCTGCATGCGCTTCTTGCCCTCGAAGGGAAACGGCTTGGTGACGACGGCCACGGTGAGGATGCCCATCTCCTTGGCGAGCTGCGCGACCACGGGGGCCGCCCCGGTGCCGGTTCCGCCGCCCATGCCCGAGGTGATGAAGACCATGTCGGCACCCTGCAGCAACTCCTGGATGCGTTCGCGGTCCTCCAGCGCCGCCTCGCGGCCCACCGCGGGATCGGCGCCGGCGCCGAGCCCCTTGGTGATGTCACCGCCGAGCTGCAGCAGCGTTTTCGCGCCGAGGCTCTTCAGGGCCTGGGCGTCGGTGTTGGCGCAGATGAAATCCACGCCCTCCAGCTGCGAATAAACCATGTGCTGCACGGCGTTGCCGCCGCCGCCGCCGACGCCGATCACTTTGATCGTCGCGCTCTGGGTAAAGGTATCCATCAGTTCGAATGTCATGGTTGTGCCTCCTGGGTCGGATCGTGGTCGATGTCACTCGGGTGCCGGTGGCGAGCGGGCCACCGGCACCCCTGTCAGGGGTCAGAAATGCCCCGAAAACCAGTTCTTCATGCGCCGCCAGACACCCTGGAAACCGGTGTCCACCGGACGCGCCTCCTGTTCCGCCCGCGCCTGCTGTGCATACAGCAGCAGTCCGACGCCGGTGGAGTGGATGGGGTTGCGCACCACGTCGATCAGCCCGCTGACGCTGTGCGGCATGCCGAGCCGAACCGGCATGTGGAAGACCTCCTCGGCGAGGTCCACGACGCCCTCCATGCGCGAGGAACCCCCGGTCAGCACCACGCCGGCGGCCATCAGTTCCTCCGATCCCGAGCGCCGCAATTCCGCCTGCACCAGTTGCAGCAGTTCCTCGTAGCGTGGTTCGACGACCGACGCGAGGGTCTGACGGGACAGCCGCCGTGCGGGCCGGTCGCCAACGCCCGGGACCTCGATGGTCTCCCCGGGGTCGGCCAGCTGCCGCAGCGCGCAGGCGTACTTGATCTTGATCTCTTCGGCGTACTGCGTCGGCGTGCGCAGCGCAACGGCGATGTCGTTGGTTACCTGATCGCCGGCGATCGGAATCACCGCGCTGTGCGCGATCGCACCGTTCGCGAAGACAGCGATGTCGGTGGTCCCACCGCCGATGTCGACCAGGCAAATGCCGAGGTCCTTTTCGTCCTCGGTGAGCACCGAGTAACTGGACGCGAGCTGTTCCAGGATGATGTCGTCAACGCGCAGCCCACAGCGCTCGACGCACTTGACGATGTTCTGGGCGGCGGAGACCGCTCCGGTGACCAGGTGCACCCGCGCCTCAAGGCGTACGCCCGACATGCCGATCGGGTCGCGGATGCCCTCCTGGCCATCGATGATGTATTCCTGCGGCAGCACATGCAGGATCTTCTGATCCGCCGGGATCGCGATCGCACGGGCGGCATCGATCACGCGCTCGACGTCGCCCAGGCTGACCTCCTGCACCCGGATCGCGACCACGCCGGTGGAGTTGTAGCTCTTGATATGGCTGCCGGCGATGCCGGTGTACACCGAGTGGATCTCGCAGCCCGCCATCAGCTCGGCCTCCTCGACCGCACGCTGGATGGACTGGACGGTGGACTCGATGTTGACCACGACCCCCTTTTTCAGCCCGTTTGACGGCGAAGACCCGATCCCGATGATCTCGATCACGCCGTCCTCGTTGACCTCGCCGACGATGGCCTCGATCTTCGAGGTGCCGATGTCCAGGCCCACGATCAGGCCCTGCTCCACCGCCTTCTTTGCCATCACGTTGCGTCCCGTGTTCCGTCTCATTGCGTGGTTGCCTCCGTGTCGTCGCCGGCGGAGGCCGTCTGCCAGGCCACGGCGGCGCCCCGCGCATAGCGCAGGTCGACGCGCGCGAGGGGCTCCGGGGAACGTTCGCGCAGAACCGGCATCAGCGGCACCAGCTGCTCCAGTCGGGACAGGTCGCTGTCGCGGCCCATCAGGATCTCGCCGCCGTCCTCGAGCTTTATCGTCCAGGCTCTGCGGGCACTTTCCCGGACCCCGGAAACGGCCAGACCGACATCGGCGAGCCGCGCCGACACCTCCAGATAACGCTGCATCAGTTCAAGCTGGCGGTCCGCGCCGCCCTCGAGCGCGGGCAGGAAGTCCCAGGCAGCGAGGTCCACGGGACCGAAGATCCTGCCCTGACGGTCCAGCAGATGATCCGCACCCCAGCGAGCGACCGGCACCGGCTCGGTGATCGCGACCTCGATCGTGTCCGGCCAGCGCTTGCGCAACTGGACCGAATCGACCCAGGGCATGGCCTCCAGCTCCTCGCGCGCCCGCTCGAGATCCATCACGAAGAACCCCCGCCGGTGATCAGCCAGCACCGCCTCGACATCCTCCGGCTGCACCTGCCGCATCTCACCGGGCAACGCCACACGCTCGAGCTGCAACAGGGTGTCGAGGTCCATGCGGGCGACCAGGCCCGCGGCCAGCACCACAGCGCCGGCCAGCGCCATCCCGGCGACGACGCGCACGCCCGCTCCCAGAACGGGACGAGCCCTGTGCAGCAGGGGTTCCCGCTGTTGAAGCCTGCGGTTACGCGTCGCCATCGCTCCCTCTCTCCGAAGGCTGGAAGCTGGTTTCGAGAATGCGCAGGCACAACGCGTCGAAATCGATCCCCGCCTGCGCCGCGGCCTTTGGCACCAGGCTGTGGGCGGTCATGCCCGGCACGGTGTTGACCTCGATCAGGTAGTTCTCGCCATGGGCGTCCTGGAGCAGGTCCACACGTCCCCAGCCGTAGCCGTCCACCGCGGCAAAGGCGCTCAGCGCCAGGGTCTGCAGTTCGATCAACGCTGCCGAATCCAGCGGCGGCGGGCACAGGTAGCGCGTGGTATCCGCCTCGTATTTCGCGTGGTAGTCGTAGAAGTGCCCCGGTGTCTCGATCTGGATGACCGGCAACGGCTGGTTGTCCAGTATCGTCACCGTGAACTCGCGACCGGCGATCCATTGCTCGGCAAAAACCGCACCCGGCTGCCGGCAGGCCTCCCTGTAGGCGGCCTGCAGTTCGGCGGCACCCTCGACACGGGTCAGCCCCTGGCTGGACCCACCGCGGGAGGGCTTCACGATCAGGGGCAGCCCGAGCGCGTCGGCGACCGCCTCCGGATCGAAGTCCCGGGACAACAGCCGATACGGCGCACTCGGCAGGTTGGTACCGGCCCACAGCCGCTTGCAGGCCAGCTTGTCCATGCCCAGCGCCGAGCCCAGAACACCCGAGCCGGTGTACGGCACGCCCGCGATGTCCAGGCAGCCCTGCAGCGTGCCGTCTTCGCCGCCCTCGCCATGGAGGGCGATGAAGGCCCGGTCGAAGCCCAGCAGGTCCAGATTGCGCGCCCGCTCCGTCGTGAGGTCGATCGGAGCCGCGTCGACGCCGCTGCGCAGCAGCGACTGCAGCACTGCGTTCCCGCTCGCCAGCGAGATCTCCCGCTCACCGGACCAGCCCCCCATCAGTACGGCTACCCGACCGTAACGACGGGCCCGTTCCGCTCTCTTGTTCATCGCTGCGTCTCCTTGCGGCCGATCACCCGGACCTCCGGGATCAGGCGGATGCCGGAACGGGCCTCGACCCGCCGCTGGACCTCCTCGATCAGCCATTCGATATCGGCCGCGCAGGCCGTCCCGTCATGGGTGATGAAATTGGCGTGCTTGCGCGAGACCTCGGCGCCGCCACGGTGCAGACCCTTCAGACCCGCCTGCTCGATCAGCACGGCCGCGTGGCCACCCTCCGGGTTCCTGAACACCGAACCGCCGGAGGGCAGGCCCAGCGGCTGCTTTTGTGAGCGTTCCCGCAACAGTTCCTGGATGCGTGCGCGCGCGGCGGACGGATCGCCCGGCTGCAGACGCAACACGGTGCGGAGGAAGAACTCCTCGCCGGAGCCGGTGACACTGCGGTAGGCGATCCGGAAGTCGTCGGAGGTCCGGACCTGGCGCAGCCCCCGGCGATCCATCGTCTCCACCCACTCGACCAGCGGCCAGATCTCGCCGCCCCATGCGCCGGCGTTCATCGCCAGCGCGCCGCCGATCGTGCCCGGTATGCCGGCGAGAAACTCGGCCCCGATCAGGCCCTCCGCGGCGCAGAACCGCGCAGCCTGGGCACAGGCGAGGCCGGCGCCGAGCTCCACCCGTTCCGGGTCCACCCGCAGGCGCTGGTTGAGCGCCCCGGAGAGATGGATCACCACACCCTCGATGCCGCCGTCCCGGATCAGCACGTTGCTGCCCAGGCCCAGGAGGGTGCGCGGAAAGGTCTCCGGCACGGAGGCGAGAAAATGGGCGAGATCGTCCACGTCCTCGGGCTCGAACAGCCAATCGGCCCGGCCGCCGACCCGCCAGGAGGTCATGCCGGCCAACGGCACGTCGCGCTCCAGCCTGCCGCGCACCCGGAGACTGGCGGCATGGCCGATCATGCCCTCCCGGGAGCCGTGCCGCGAGCTGACCGATGTCCCCGGCGCCCTGGGTGATCACCACATCGCCGGGGACCAGCAGACCCGCCAGCACCCCGGGAACCGCACCCACGGAATCCACGAAGACCGGCTCGACCCGGCCGCGCAGTCGGATCGCCCGGGCCAGGCTGCGCCCGTCGGCACTGGGTATCGGGGTCTCCCCGGCCCGGTAGACGTCGAGGAGCACCAGGCCATCCGGGCCCGACAGCACCTCGGCGAAATCCTCGAACAGATCCCGCGTCCGGGTGAAGCGGTGCGGCTGGAAGACGAGCAGGACACGGCGACCCGGCCAGGCAGCGCGCACCGCCTCGAGGGTCGCCGCGATCTCCCGCGGGTGATGCCCATAGTCGTCCACCAGCGTCACCGATCCGCCCGCGATCCGGCACTCCTGCACCTGGAATCGCCGGCCGATGCCCTGGAAGCCCTCCATCGCGCGTTGCAGCGCGTCGGGGGTGACCTCGAGTTCGTGCGCCACGGCCGCGGCCGCGAGGGCGTTCAGCACGTTGTGCCGTCCCGGAAGGTTCAGGATCACCGGAACCGGGTCCCGGTCCGGCAGGTGGAGATCGAAGTGGGTGCGCACCCCCGCCTGGCTGAGGTTCACGGCGCGCACGTCGGCGGCCGGGGCGAAGCCGTAGGTGATGCGCGGCCGCTCGAGGCGCTCGAGCAGGCGGCGCACCTCCGGGTCGTCGATGCAGAGTACCGCCAGCCCGTAGAACGGCAGGTGATGGAGGAATTCCAGAAAGGTGTCGCGCAGGCGCGTGAAGTCGCCCTCGTAGGTGCCCAGATGGTCGGCATCGATGTTGGTGACCACGCTGATCATCGGTTGCAGGTGCAGGAACGATGCGTCGCTCTCGTCCGCCTCCGCGACCAGGTACTCGCTCTGGCCGAGACTGGAGTGGCTGGCGGTGCTGTTCAGCCGCCCCCCGATCACGAAGGTCGGGTCAAGACCGCCTTCGCCCAGGACGCTGGCGATCAGGCTGGTGGTGGTCGTCTTGCCGTGCGTACCGGCCACGGCGATGCCGAAGCGGAAACGCATCAACTCGGCCAGCATCTCGGCACGGCGGACGATCGGGATCGCGCGTGCCCGCGCAGCCGCAACCTCGGGGTTGGCCGGGTCGATCGCGCTGGACACGACCAGCACGTCCGCGTCCGCGACATGGTCGGCGGCATGGCTCTGGCTGATCGGGATCCCCAGCCCCTCGAGACGGCGGGTCACGGCGGACTGCTGCAGGTCGGAGCCGGAGACCTGGTAGCCCAGCTGGTGCAGCACCTCGGCGATGCCGCCCATCCCGGAGCCACCGATGCCGACGCAGTGGATCCGGCGGATCCGGCGCATGGCCTGGCGGGATGCGTTCGGGCCGGTCACCGGGTCTTCCTCCGCGAACGCGCCGGAACCGCCGCGATGCAGGCCTCGGCAAGCCGCTCCGCGGCATCGGTCATGGCCACGGCACGGGCCCGNTCCGCCCGGTCCAGCAGCCCTTCACGGTCGAATGTGGCCAGCAGCTCCCCGAGGCGTCCGGCGTCGAGATCGGGATCCGGGATGGACCAGGCCGCGCCGGCGCTGACCAGCAAGCGCGCGTTGGCGGTCTGGTGATCGTCGACCGCGTGCGGATAGGGAACGAACACGGCCGCGACGCCGGCGGCCGCCACCTCGGAAACGGTGAGTGCACCAGCCCGGCAGATCACCAGGTCGGCCCAGGCATAGGCCGCCGCCATGTCCGCAATGAACGCGGTGATCTCGGCATCCACACCGGCGGCCCGGTAGGCCTCCTGTGCCGTGTCCAGAGTGCGTTCTCCCGCCTGGTGCCTGACCACCGGCCGCGCATCCGGTGCCAGGGTGCCCAGTGCCGCCGGGACCGCCTCGTTCAGTTTCAGTGCGCCGAGGCTGCCACCGAGCACCAGCAGGCGCAGCGGTCCGGCGCGCCCGTTCCAGCGGGCTGCGGGCGGAGGGATCTCCGCGATCTCGCGCCGGATCGGGTTGCCGATGGTCCGGCAACCGACCGACTCGGGAAAGCTGTCCGGAAACGCGGCGAAGACCTGGTCCGCGAGGCGGGCGAGCCATCGGTTGGTGAGCCCGGCGACGGCGTTCTGCTCGTGCACCAGCAGCGGCCGCCCGAGGGCCGATGCCATCAGCCCGCCCGGTCCGGAGGCGAAACCGCCGAATCCGACGACCACGTCGGGACGCAGGCGCAGCATCAGTCCCAGCGCCGACCACAGCGAGATGCCCAGCCGCCACGGTGCAAACAGCCGGCTCAGCAGACCCTTGCCGCGCAGCCCGGTGACGGGCAGGGTGAAGAGGTCGAGACCCGCCTCGGGCACCAGGGTCGTCTCCATCCCCCGCGCGCTCCCCAGCCAGGAGACCCGGCAGCCATGGCCGCGCAGCGCCGAGGCCACCGCGAGCCCCGGAAACACGTGGCCGCCGGTCCCGCCCGCCATTACCAGCACGTGGGGTGCTGCCGCAGTCATCGCCCACCCCTCCGGATCCGGGGCACCGGCACCTGTGCCTCCCAGTTCACGCGCAGCAACAGGCCAATGGCCGCGAGCGTCACGATCAGTGAACTGCCCCCGTAACTCAGCAATGGGAGCGTCAGCCCCTTCGTCGGCAGCAGCCCCATGTTCACGGCAAGATTCACGGCCGCCTGCAGCCCGATCCAGATACCGATGCCGAAGGCGACGTGGGAGCCGAATGCATGCCCTCCGCGTTCCGCGAGCACACCGATCCGGAAGGCCCGCCAGACCAGCAGCATGAACAGCGCGATCAGGACCACCACGCCCACAAACCCGAATTCCTCGGCAAAGACCGCGAACAGAAAGTCGTTGTGGGCCTCCGGCAGATAGAAGAGTTTCTGCACGCTGCTTCCGAGGCCTGCGCCCAGCCAGGAACCGGACCCGATCGCGATGAGCGACTGGGTCAGCTGGAAGCCGGACGCGAAGGGGTCCTGCCAGGGATCGAGGAAGGCGGTCAGGCGCGCGACCCGGTAGGGCGTCGCGACCGCGATCACCGCCATCGCGCCGGAAATGGTCGCGCCGAGCGCCAGAAACTGCCAGAGCTTCGCGCCGGCAAGAAACAGCATCCCCATGCCGATCGCCAGCATGATCGCCGCGCCGCCGAAGTCCGGCTGCAGCAGCAGCAACACCGTGCCGAGCCCGAGCACGATCAGCGGACGCACGAAACCGACGAAATGCAGCCGCAGGTTGGAATAGTGGCGCACGATGTAGCCGGAGAGGTAGAGCACCACCATCAGCTTCACCGGCTCCGAGACCTGGAGATTGAAGACGCCCAGGGGAATCCAGCGCGTCGCCCCGTTCACCGTGCGCCCGACCCCGGGTAACAGGACCGCGATCAGCAGCAGCATGATCAGCAAAAGCAGGAGCGGGCCGGCGCTTTCCCAGCGGCGCAGGGGCACGGCCAGGAAGAACAGCGCAGCGCCGAGGCCGAGCACCGCGAACAGCAGCTGGCGATGAAAGAAGTGATAGGGGTTGCCGAAGTTGCGCCCGGCGAGTTCCATCGACGAGGACGCCACCATCACCAGCCCGAGGGCAAGCAACGCAGACACGGCGAGCAGCAGCGGCGCATCCAGCCCCGCCGCCAGGCGCGCGGTGGTGAAGCGCGGGATCGGCAGATCGCGGATCATGATCCCAGCCCCCGCACAGCGACAGCGAAACGCTCGCCGCGCTCCGCATAGCTCGCGAACATGTCCAGGCTTGCGCAGGCGGGAGACAGCAGCACGGTATCGCCGGGCTCCGCCCAGGCGGCTGCGGCCGCCACCGCTTCCTCCATCCCGTCGACGATCCGCACCGGAACCGAGCCGTTGAGGGCCTGCGCGATCACCGGGGCGTCGGCGCCGAGCAGCACCACCCCGCGCGCCTTGCCGACCAGCGCGTCCGCCAGTGGGACGAAATCCTGTCCCTTGCCCTGGCCACCCGCGATCAGGATCAGCGGACCGGCGACGCCGCGGATGGCCGCCAGCGTGGCACCGACGTTGGTACCCTTGGAGTCGTCGACGAATTCCACGCCACCGTGCCGGGCGACCGGCCGGGAGCGGTGCGCCAGCCCGGTGAAGTTCGCCAGCGCGGTCTGCCAGTGCGCAGGATCCTCGAGCCAGGGCCAGCACAGCGCCAGCGCCGCGAGCGCGTTGAGCCAGTTGTGACGACCGTGCAGGGACAGGTCCGCGGTGCGGAACAGGGGCGTGGCGCCACGCGCGAGCCAGGTCTGTTCTCCAACCTCCAGCAGGCCGAAGTCCTCCGGACCCGCCGGCTCATCCAGACCGAAGGTCACCGCATCGCGGCCGGCCGCAAGACCGGCGACGACCGGATCCTGCCGGTTCAGCACGATGCGTTGCGCGCCCTCCAGGATCCGCGCCTTGGCGTCGGCATAGGTCTCCAGGTCCGCATAGCGGTCGAGATGGTCGGCGGAGATGTTCAGGATCGCCGCGCTGGCGGGGGCCAGGCTGTGTGTGGTCTCGAGCTGGAAGCTCGATAGTTCCAGCACGTAGAGTTCCGCGTCCCGGTCGAGGAGATCCAGAGCCGGCGTGCCGAAGTTTCCGCCCACCGCGACCCGGCGGCCCGGCGCCTCGAGCAGTGCACCCGACAGCGCGGTGACGGTGCTCTTGCCGTTGGAACCGGTGATGCCGAGCACCGGTTTCCGGACCGCGCGGGCGAAGAGTTCGATGTCCCCCAGGATCTCGGTGCCCGCAGCCGCGGCGCGTTCCAGCGCCGGCAGCGCCACCGGCACCCCGGGCGAGACGATCAGGCGCCGCCAAAGCCCCGGATCCAGTGCCGCGAGCGGACCGGCCCAGCAGGTCTCCGCGCCCGGGATCTCTGCGAGCCGCGCCAGTCCCGCCGGCGCTTCGCGCGTGTCGGTGATCGCGAAGGCCTCGCCCCGGCGCGCCAGATGGCGGGCGACCGACAGGCCCGTCGCACCCAGCCCGACGACCAGCGTGTCCCGTTGCATGATGGTGGCCGCGTCGCTCATCGGATCTTCAGGGTTGCCAGCCCGATCAGCACGAACACCACGGTCAGTATCCAGAAGCGCACGATGACCCGCGGTTCCGGCCAGCCCTTGAGTTCGAAGTGGTGGTGGATGGGCGCCATGCGGAACATGCGACGCCCCGTGAGCCGGTAGGACGCCACCTGCAGCATCACCGAAACGGTCTCGATCACGAAGACGCCGCCCATGATCAGCAACACGATCTCCTGGCGGCTCAGGATCGCGAGCATGCCCAGCGCGGCACCCAGGGCCAGCGCTCCGACGTCCCCCATGAACACCTGCGCGGGATAGGCGTTGAACCAGAGAAATCCCAGTCCCGCGCCGACCAGCGCGCCCGTAAAGACGACCAGTTCGCCAACACCGGGCACCGCGGGGATGCCGAGGTACTCGGCGAACACCGCGTGCCCGGCCGCGTAGGCGAATACGCCGAGCGCGCCGGCCACCAGCACCGCGGGCATGATCGCCAGCCCGTCGAGCCCGTCGGTCAGGTTCACCGCGTTCGATGACCCCACGACCACCAGCCACACGAGCGGTATGAAGAGCCACCAGGCGAGGTGGATCTGCACGTCCTTGAATACCGGCACGAAGAAGGTGGTCTCGACCGGCGATTGCGCGGTCAGCACGATCACCAGTGCGGCCACGAGCGCGAACACCGTCTGCCAGGCGAACTTCACGCGCGCACTCAGCCCCTGGCTGTTTCCGTAGCGCAGCTTCAGGTAGTCGTCCCAGGCACCGAGCCCGCCGAAGGCGAGGGTGGTGAGCAGCAGGATCCAGACGAAACGGTTGCTCAGATCGCTCCAGAGGATCGTGGCGACGGCGACGGCAACCAGGATCAGCGCCCCGCCCATGGTCGGCGTGCCCGCCTTGGACAGGTGGGACTCCGGGCCGTCACTGCGGATCTGCTGCCCGATTTTCTGGATGGTCAGACGCCGGATCATCGCCGGTCCAACCAGCAGCGCGATGATCAGTGCCGTCACCACGCCGAGGATCGCGCGCAGGGTCAGGTACTGGAACACGGTGAACCCGCGGTGGTACTGGGCGAGCCAGTCAGCGAGAGCCAGCAACATCGGTCGCCCCCCCCTTTGCTCCCGCCTCCTCCAGCTCGAACGCCGCAAGCACGTCCTCCATATGCTGACTGCGCGAACCCTTGATCAGCACGGTCACCCCGGACCGGAGGCGTGCGCGCAGTGCGACCGCGAGGTCCGCGTGACTCCCGAACCACTCGCCTTCCGAGCCGAAGGCTTCCACCGCCGCGGGAGTCAGACCGCCCAGCGTGAGCAGCCGGCGCACGCCCAGTTCCCGGGCCTTGCGGCCCATCTCCGCGTGCATTTCCCGGGCTCCGTCGCCCAGCTCGCTCATGTCGCCGAGGACCAGCACCGTCTCTCCCGGCTCCGCGGCGAGCACCTGCAGCGCGGCGACGAGGCTCTCCGGATTCGCGTTGTAGGTGTCGTCCCAGACCCGGGCCCCGGAGGCCTCCGCGAAGACGCGCATGCGCCCCGCGACGGGCTGCCAGTCCTCCAGACCGCGGGCGATGTCGTCGACGGTGCAGCCCACCGCGCTCGCGGCCGCAGCCGCGGCCAGCGCGTTCTGGGCGATGTGTCGACCGGGCGCGGCGAGAGTCAGCTCGCGCCGCGTCCCCTGCACGAACAGCTCGAGCCGGTCCGGGTGCTGCCACCCCCCCTGTACCTCGCCGAGCCCCTGCAGCGAGAAGCCGATGCACCGACGGTGCCGGTTCAGGGACAACCAGTAATCGGCAAAGCGGTCATCCAGATTGATCACGGCCGTGCCGCTGTTCGCGGACAGGCCCTGGTAGATCTCGCCCTTCCCCCGCGCCACGCCCTCGAGGCTGCCGAATCCTTCGAGATGGGCACGGCCGGCGTTGGTGATCAGGGCCACATCCGGTCGCGTCCACTGCGTCAGCAGGGCGATCTCGCCGACGTGATTGGCCCCCATCTCGATCACCGCAAACTCGGCGTCCACCGGCATCGCGAGCAGGGTCAGGGGCACCCCGATGTGATTGTTGAGGTTGCCTTCGGTCGCGTGCACCCGACCGATCCGGGACAGGATTCCGCGGAGCATCTCCCGGGTCGTGGTCTTGCCGTTGGATCCGGTCAGCGCCAGCACCCGGGCCCGGCAGCGCGCGCGCCAGAAGCTCGCAAGGCGGGCGAGGGCGGCGAGGGTGTCGTCGACCACGATCCGTGGCCGCGGGTCGTCCAGCGCCCGCTCGACCAGCAGGGCCGCCGCCGCGAGTTCCGGACCGATGAAGTCGTGGCCGTCAAAACGCTCGCCACGCAGCGCGACGAACAGGGCCTGCGGTCTGTGCTCGCGGGAATCCCGGCTGACACCGACGATCCGGACGTCGTCCGGCCCGTGCAGCTCGCCGCCGACCACCCGGGCCAGCTCTCCGGTGCGGAGCTCGATCATGCGCCGCCACCCCCCGCCGCGAGCCGCCGTGCCTTCTCGCGGTCGCTGAACGGCAGCTCGACCCCGGCCGCGGTCTGCGTCGCCTCGTGTCCCTTTCCCGCGATCAGCACGACGTCACCGGCACAGGACTCGGCCGCCGCCGTTTCGATGGCTGCGGCCCGCGAACCGATTTCGCGCACCGTCGCAGGCCCGACGCAGCCTCCGAGGACCGCCCGCCGAATCGCGGCCGGGTCTTCGTCGCGCGGGTTGTCATCGGTGACGATCACCTCGTCGGCGAGCCGACTGGCGACCTCGCCCATCATCGGGCGCTTGCCGGGATCGCGGTTACCACCGCAGCCGAAGACCACCCGCAGGCGCCCCTCGGTATGGGGCCGCAGCGCCCGCAGCGCGGACTCCAGCGCGAGCGCGGTGTGCGCGTAGTCGACGACCAGGACCGGGCCACCGGGGACCGTGAACCGCTCCATCCGTCCCGGCACGCCCCGCACGCCGTTCAGCGCGCGGATGGCAGGTCCCGGCGGGTGCCCGAGCGCCAGCAGGGTGCCCAGCGCGGCCAGCAGATTCGCCACCTGAAAGGTTCCAAGCAATGGCGCCTGCACCCGCCCGCGTGCGGACCCGACGGCCACATCGAAGGCGAGGCCGTCGCCACTGGCGGTGATCTGCTCTGCCCGGACGTGCCGCTCCGCCGCTCCGGGGGCGGGACCCGTGCCGTAGCTCCAGCAGCTTGCAACCCCTGCCGGATCCCGCCCGATCCCGGCCAGCAGGCGGCGGCCCAGGGCATCGTCGGCGTTGAGCACTGCCGCGCGCAGCCCGGGCATCCGGAACAGCCGCGCCTTCGCCTCGCCGTAGGCCTCCATCGACCCGTGGTAGTCGAGGTGATCGCGGCCCAGATGGGTCAGCACCGCAACCGTGGGGCGCAAGCCCTCCAGCCGCCCCTGGACCAGCGCGTGGGAGGACGCTTCCAGTGCCACCGCGTCATACCCGTCGTGGGCCATTTGCGCGAGGAGCCGGTGCAATTGCAGCACGTCGGGCGTCGTGTGCGCCGTCGGCGCAAGGGTATCCGGAGAGCCGGCGCCCAGCGTTCCGATCACCGCGCAGCGCACGCCCAGCCCGGCGAGCGCGCTGCTGACCTGGTGGCTGACGGAGGTTTTCCCATCCGTGCCGGTGATCGCGATCAGTGGTCTGTGCTCGGGCCAGCCGCCGAAGAGCCGACGCGCCAGTTCGGGCAGTCGCCCGCGCAGGCCGGACACCTGCACGAATCGCGGGTCCCCGGACTGCGAGCCCTCGAAACCCGGCTCCTCGTCCCACAGCACCGCCACCGCGCCCCGCCGGAGCGCATCGGCGGCAAACTCCAGGCCATGCGCCCGCGTGCCGCGCAATGCGACGAAGGCCGAACCGGGCAACAGGTCGCGACTGCTCATTGACAGGCCCCGCACCCGTATCTCGGCAGGTCGCGGCGCCCGGGCAGCAGGCGCGAGAGCGGCAGCTCGGCGCCGGTCACGACCGCGGCCCCCCCTGCTCCTGCGCCATGCGCAGTTCCTGCACCCCGAGCCGGTCCGGCGGCACGTTGAACAGCCGCAGCGCGCGCTCCACGACGGTCGCGAACACGGGAGCCGCCACCGCACCGCCGTAGTAGACGCCGGCGTCCGGCTCGTCGATCACCACCACCATCACGAAGCGCGGATTCGAGACCGGGGCCATGCCAACAAAGGAGGAGTAGTAGCGATCCGAGGCGTAGCCGCCGGCAATGGCCTTGCGGCTGGTACCGGTCTTGCCGGCGACCCGGTAGCCCGGGATCGCCGCCTGGCGCGCGGTCCCTTCTGAACCGGTCACGTGCTCCATCATTGCCAGGACCTGCCGTGCCGTGTCGCGGCTCATCACGGGCTCGGGAACACGTTCGTCACCGGCCGTCTCCACCAGCCGCAGCGGTATGCGCCGTCCGTCGTTGGCAAAGGCGGTGTAGGCGGCGGCGAGGTGGAGCGGCGTCACCGCGAGCCCGTAGCCATACCCGAGGGTGGCCTGCTCGACGCGGCGCCAGGTCGGGAAGTCCCGCAGCAGCCCACCGGCCTCGCCCGGCAGCCCGGTTTCCAGCTGTCGCCCGAATCCGGCCCGGTGCAGCATGCGCCAGAAGTCGCCCGGAGGCGTCTCCAGCGCGAGCTGCGTGGAACCGACGTTCGAGGACCGTGAAATCAGTGTGGTCAGGTTGATGCGGCCAAAGTCCCGGATGTCGCGCACCGTATGCCGGCCGACCCGCATCGTGCCCGGCGCCGTGTCGAGTTCCGCGTCCGGGCTCACGGTACCGGTCTCCAGCGCCGCGGCGACAGTGAACGGCTTGATCACCGAACCCGGCTCCAGGGTGTCGGTGACGGCGCGGTTCCGGGTCAGTGACAGATCCAGCCGCACCCGGTTGTTCGGGTTGAAACCCGGCTGGTTCACCAGCGCGAGAATGTCGCCACTGAGCGCGTCGATCAGCACCGCCGAACCGCCGCGCGCCTCGTGTGCCTGCACCGCGGCCTTCAGTTCGCGATAGGCGAGATACTGCAGACGCTGGTCGATGGTGAGACGCAGGTCGTGACCATCGCGGGCCGCGCGGATCGCGGCGACGTCCCGGATCTTCTGCCCGTGACGGTCGCGGAGCACCCGTTTCGCACCAGGCGTTCCGGAGAGCCAGCCATCGAATGCCAGTTCCATTCCCTCCTGGCCACGCTCGTCGATGTCGGTGAATCCGACGATGTGTGCCGCGGCCTCGCCGTGCGGATAGTAGCGGCGGAATTCCCGCATCAGCGCGACGCCGGGCACACCCAGCGCGGTGACCTGCCGCGCCTGCTCCGGAGGCAGATGACGCCTGAGGTAGACGAACTCTCGGTCGGCCCGTGTCTCGACTCGGGCCCGGAGCACCGCAGGCTCGAGCTCCAGCACCCGCGCCAGATCGGGCAGCCTTTCCGCCGCACCCAGCAGCTCGCCCGGATGCGCCCAGACGGTCTCCACCGGACCCGAGATCGCCAGGGGCTCGCCGTTGCGGTCGGTAATCATCCCCCGATGCGCCGGCTCCACGATGGTGCGGACCTGACGCGCTTCGCCCTGACCCTGCAGGAATTCCTGCTTGAGCACCTGCAGATCCATCGCCCGGAGCACCAGCATCGCGGTGAACACGAGCAGCGCCGCCACGAGCACCTTCAGGCGCCAGTGGCTGACCTCGCGTTTCAGCGCGCCCATCCGCCGCCTCCGATGTAGATGATCCGCTCCGGTCCGAGACGAACCATGTCGAGGCGCTCCCGAGCGGCGGTCTCGATCCTGGCCTGTGTCGCCCAGGTGGCCTGTTCGAGCTGCAGCTGTGTCCACTCCAGATTCAGCGCGTCGCGCTGCTGCAGCCCCGACTGGTGTTCGATGAAGGCCTGCCGCGCCTCGTGACGCGCAACGACGACGCCGATGGCCGACGCAAAGACGAGCGCCGCAAGCACGGCCTGCAGGATCAGCATCCGGCTCACGGGTTCTTCTCCGCGATCCGCATCACCGCGGAGCGTGCACGCGGGTTGCGCGCGCATTCCCGCGGATCGGGCCGAACCGGCTTGCCCACCACCCGGAGCGGGGGTGTCGTGGCCACCGGCTCCAGCGGCAGACCGCGCGGCAGTCGCGTCCCGGGAGTTTCCGCGCGCCCCTGAAAGGCACGCTTGACCATGCGATCCTCGAGCGAGTGAAAACTGATCACCACCGCCCGCGCCCCCGGCCTGAGGACCCCGGGAATGGTCTGCAGCCAGACCCGCAGTTCCCCGAGTTCGTCATTGGCCAGGATGCGGAGAGCCTGGAAGGTTCGGGTCGCCGGATGCCGGCCGGGCTCGCTGCGCGGCACCGCGCGGCGCACCAGTTCCGCCAGCTGGGCGGTGCGGGTGATCGGGGTACTGCGCCGGGCGGCGACGATCGCGCGGGCGATGCGGCGGGAGTAGCGCTCCTCCCCCAGCGTAAAGAGGGTGTCGGCAATCGACGTTTCGTCGGCCCGGTTGAGCCACTCGCTGACCGGGGCACCCGCACCCGGGTCCATGCGCATGTCCAGCGGACCGTCCTTCTGAAAACTGAATCCGCGCGACGACTCGTCGAGCTGCGGCGAGGAGACCCCGAGGTCCAGCAGCACCCCGTCGACCCCGTCTTCGGGCCAGTGTTGCTGAACCGTCTCAGCCATGCGCGAAAAGCGCTCCCTGGTAAAGGTGAACCGGGGATCGTCCGACAACCGTCGGGCCGCCTCGTGAGCGGCCGGGTCGCGGTCCATTGCCAGCAGTGCACCCTGGGGCCCCAGCCGGGAGAGAATGGCCCGGCTGTGCCCGCCACGGCCGAAGGTGCCATCCACATAGCGGCCGTCGGGCTGCAACGCGAGGCCCTCCAGCACCGCCTCGAGCAGCACCGGGATGTGCGGGTCGCTGTCCATGGGTGTCAGAGCGCGATGGATTCGAGCGCTTCGCTGAGTGCATCATCCGCATCCTCCCCGAACCAGAGTTCGCGGTTGCGGGACCAGGTGTCCTCGTCCCAGATTTCGAACTTGTTCCCCTGCCCGACCAGCACGACCCGCTTCGACAGGCCCGCGAACTCGCGCAGTGGCGGCGGCAACAGCAGACGCCCCTGCCCGTCGAGGTCGCACTCCGTCGCGTGCCCCACCAGCAGACGCTGCAGCTTGCGCACGTGGGAATTGATGTTCGGGCGCGACATCAGGGCCTGTTCGATGCGCTCCCAGTCCGGTGCCGGATACAGAAGCAGGCACCCGTCCCGATCGACGGTGATCACCATGTGGCCGTTGCAGCCCTCTGTGAGGGCGTCACGGTAGCGCGCGGGTACGGCGATGCGACCCTTCGCGTCCACGCTCAGCTGGCTGACCCCTCGGAACATAGCGTGCCTCGACGGGGACCCACTTGTCCCCACGCTCCCCCACTTTCCGACACTATATGGACCGCCAACACCACCCGTCAAGCAAAAAGTACAATGATCGGAAAAAAATAAGCGTTCACCGACAACGACTTACGCCCACGGAACATCGCGCGGGCAAGCGCCGCGAAAGTGCATAAAAAGCGGAGTCTTGGACGGCTAACTTAAGAGTCCACTTGAGCTCCGGGAATGGCCGCGGAAACGGGATGGGTCCCGGTGGGGCGCAAGGTGGGGGGAAGTGGGAGCCGGCCTGTAAGCCGGGTTCTGTCGGGGACCGTCATTCCTCTGGGACGCCTGTCACCAGGCGCCTCGAGCAGCCTACCCGGGTGCGATGCGGGCCACATCATGGCACCCCTATTTGGCCTTGCTCCGGACGGGGTTTGCCCTGCCACGCACTGTTGCCAGGCGCGCGGTGCGCTCTTACCGCACCATTTCACCCTTACCTGTGGACCGAACGCTGCCGGCCCCATCGGCGGTATCTTTTCTGTGGCACTTTCCGTCGGCTTGCGCCGCCCAGGAATTACCTGGCGTCCTGCCCTGCGGAGCCCGGACTTTCCTCCACGCTTGCGCGCAGCGACGATCCGGCCGACTCCCACCTTTCCTTTTACGCGCCGCAGGGCCCGGACGCAACCGGTGGCGGGGCGCCGGTGGCAGGTGCTACGACGCCGTGTCGTCGGAAGCGAGTTCGAGGGCACGGGCGTACAGGCGGTTGCGCGCGACACCGGTGATCGTGGTTGCCAGTTTCACGGCCTGCTTCAGCGGCACCTCGGCAACCAGCGCAGCCAGTACGCGCTCAGCCTCGTCTCCGATACCGGCGTCGCTGCCGGCATTCCGGGAGGGCTGGCCCGGAGCAATCACCAGCACGAACTCGCCCCGGGTCCGGTTCGCGTCCAGGTCAAGCCATGCCGGCAGCATTGACGCCGGGCCGAAGAAGTGCTCCTCGAAGTGCTTGGTCATTTCCCGCGCGAGGAAAATCCCCCGCTCGGGGGCAAGCCCGGCCAGATCGGCCGCGGTATCCCGGACCCGGTGCGCGGACTCGAAGCAGACCACGGTCACGGGGTGGGCGAGCAGCGATCCGAGACGTTCGCGGCGGGCGGCACCGGAGGCGGGCAGGAAGCCCTCGAAGCAGAAGCGGTCGGAGGGCAGACCCGCCACGGAAAGCGCCGCAAGCGCGGCACCGGGACCGGGCACCGGCAGTACCTCCAGACCCGCCTCGCGGCAGGCCCTCACCAGCCGGAACCCGGGGTCGGAAAGCAGGGGTGTGCCAGCGTCCGACACCAGAGCGATGTCCTGACCCTGCCACAGGCGCTCGACGAGGCCCGGCACCCGGGCCGCTTCGTTGTGCTCGTGCAGGCTCAGCAGGGGCGATGGTATCCCCAGCCGGGACAGCAGGCGGCCGCTGTGGCGTGTATCCTCCGCCGCGATCAGGTCGACATTTGCCAGCACCTGGCGGGCGCGGGGCGCCAGGTCCTCGAGATTGCCGATCGGCGTCGCGACCACCCAGAGTTTCCCCGGTCGCGTTGACAGCGTGTTGCGCTCTTTCAATACTGACTGCCTCTCATCGCTTCAAGAACCCGTCGTGACTCTAACCCACAGCACCCTCTCCGCGCGCGCAGGCCTGACGGCGCGGATCCTGTTGGCCGGGTGCGCTGGCATCCTGGTCGCCGCTTGTGCCGCGCCGCGTCCGGCACCGCCGCCCGAAGCGCCCGATCCCGAGGTGAGGGAGATCAGCCCCGAGGCGCGGGCCGGGAACCTGCTGATCGAGGCCGAGGCCACCCCGGATCCGGCGCCCGCGCGCACCGCGATCGACGCGGTGCTGGGACTGGAAGAACCGGCGGGTGACGCGGTGCTGCGCGCGAACTGGCTCTGGACGCTGTTGCCGGACGACGGCCGCGGCACGCTCGCCGACCGTTACCGTGGCGCGCGTCTTGCGGTCCTGCTCGGGGATTCCGGGCTGGCACTGGAGCGTCTGCCGCCGATCGATGAGTCGCCGGACACCGCACTCTACCGGGACGCGCTGGCACTGCACGCGGAGTTGCTGACGACGCACGGCCCGGCGCTGGAGGCCCTGCTGGCCCGGGTCGAGCTGGACCCTTACCGGATCGACCGGCCGGAGCTGCAGAGCGCGAATCAGCGGGCGATCTGGCGGCTGCTCGCGGCCCTGGATTCGGCGCAGATCCGGCAGCTCGACAGGCTCGAGGATCCCGAACCGATCGCTGGATGGATCGAACTGTTCCGGGCCGTCCGAGGGGCCGGTACCGATCCCGACGCGTTCACCGAGGCGGTCGCCCACTGGGAGCGCGAGCACCCCCGGCACCCGGGCCAGGCCCTGCTGCCGGAACTGCGCGACACATTGCAGCAGGCGATCGAGCCCCCGGCACGGGTTGCGGTGCTGCTGCCGTTGAGCGGGCCCCTGGCGGATCTGGGCAATGCCCTGCTCGAGGGCATCGCTGCCCGGTTCTACCAGTCCCGTGACATGGCCGGTTCCCTGCTGGTCTTCGATACCGCGGGCCAGGAAGATCTTGCGGATGCGGCCTACCGCAATGCCCTGCAGCAGGGAGCGGACCGGGTGATCGGCCCGCTGGTGCCGGAGGCGGTAGACAGGGTCGCGACGATCGATTCCGGCGTGCCCACACTGCTGCTGAACCATCCGCCCGGAACATTGGCCGCCCCCTTCTGGGTGCTGTCGCTGTCGCCCGAGGATGACGCCCGCGCGGTGGCGGAGCGCGCGCGCGGACTCGGCAACGACCGGGCGCTGGTACTGGTGCCCGAGGGCTCCTTCGGTGATCGCGTCGCCGGCGCCTTCAGGGACGCCCTCGAACGGCAGTCCGGGCGCGTGACCGCGGAACACCGCTTCGAGGCACGCTCACCGGAGATCAATACCCGCATCGGGACCGCGCTCGGGATCGACGCCAGCGAACAGCGCATCCAGCGAGTACGCCGCCAGACACGACTGGAACTGGAGGCCGACGCCCAGGTTCGGGGTGACATCGACATGATCTTCATCGCCGGACCGGCGGCCGATCTGCGACTCGTCGTACCGCACCTCCACTACCACAGGGCCAGCAGGCTGCCGATACTGGCGACCTCGCACGTATACGAGGGTCGGCCGCAGGCAGACCGGGACCGCGACCTGAGCGGAATCCGTTTCCCCGATGCGCCGTGGCTGCACCCCGCCCTGAACCCCGAACCGGAGCTGCTCGCCGAACTGGCCTCGACGGAAGAGATCGAGACCACCGCATCGCGCCTGCCACGGTTCGCGGCACTGGGGATCGACGCGATGGACGTCGCTTCGGGGCTGTCGCTCTACCTGCGTGCACCCCATCTCGAGGTGAACGGCGTGGCCGGCACCTGGCGGCAGCACCCGCCGACGCGGAACTGGTTGCGGCAACCGGCCTGGCTCGAGTTCCACGATGGGCTGGCGCGACCGGCGCCGATGCAAGTGATCGAGCAGCGGGAGGACTGATGGCCCTGCCCGTCGAACAGGGCCGTGTGGCCGAGGACGGTGCCGAACGGTTCCTGACGCGCCAGGGCCTGCGCGTGATCGATCGCAACTTCCGCCGGCGCTTCGGCGAGATCGACCTGATTGCCCGGGAGGATGACGTGCTCGTCTTCGTCGAGGTGCGCAAGCGCAGCCACAGGGGTTTCGCGGATGGCGCGGAAAGCATCACCCCGCGGAAGCGGCAGCGCCTCCTGCGCACCGCCGAGGCCTACCTGCAGCAGCGGCGCTGGCGCGGACCGGTACGCTTCGACGTGATCGTGCTGGACGCCAGCGATCGGATCGAGTGGCTGCAGGACGCGATCCAGGCGGACTGGTGATGACCCCTCTGCAGCGGGAACTGGAACGTCTGCTACCCCCGCAGGACCGCCTGCTGGACCCGGCCGACTGCTGGGCCTACGGCGCCGACAATTCCCGCCTGCACGCGCCGCCCGACGCGGTGGCCTTTGTCACCGACGAGCGGATGGCGGTGGAACTGGTGCGGCTCTGCCGGAAATTGCGCAGCCCGCTGGTGGTGCGCGGCCGCGGCACCGGCACCACGGGCGCAGTGGTGCCGGTGGCGGGCGGCCTGGTGATCTCGATGGAACGCATGAACCGGATCGTGGAGATCGATCCGGACAACCGCTGGCTGGTCGCGCAGCCCGGCGCCACCAACACCGAGGTGCAGGAGGCTGCGGGCGAGTACGGATTCTTCTGGCCGCCCGACCCCACCAGCAGCGCCTACTGCACCATCGGCGGCAACCTGGCCTGCAATGCGGCCGGGCCACGCGCAGTGAAATACGGCACGCCCCGGGACAACACGCTGGGCCTGGCTGCCGTCGCCGGTACCGGGGACCCGCTGCGCACCGGCGTGTACACGACCAAGGGCGTTGTCGGCTACGACCTGACTCGTCTCCTGATCGGCTCCGAGGGAACCCTTGCCCTGCTGACCGAGGCCACACTGCGGCTGACGCCGCTGCCCGAGACGCGGCATCTGATGCAGGCCGTATATACCAGCATGACCGCAGCGGCGGCAGCGGTCGCGAGGATCATGGCGCAGCCGGTTACCCCCTGCGCGCTCGAGTTCATGGACGCCGGGGCGATCGGGATGATCCGTGGTTATGCGGACACCGAACTGCCCGAGGAGGCGGGTGCGCTGCTGATGATCGAGGTCGATGGCTCGCAGGCCCAGATCGGGCTCGCGGCGGACGCGGTCCGCCGGGCCGCCGGCGGCAGCGGCTGCCTGGGCATCGAGGTCGCCACCACCACCGGGGATGCCGAACGTCTCTGGCGGACCCGCAAGGCGTTGTCTCCGGCCCTGCGCAATGTCGCTCCAAAGAAGATCAACGAGGACGTGGTCGTCCCGGTATCGAGGATTCCGGCACTGATTGACGGTCTGCAGGACCTGAGCCGCCGGCACGGAATTACGATCGTGAACTTCGGCCACGCCGGCAACGGCAACATCCACGTGAATCTGCTGGTCGACCCGGAGGACCCGGCGCAGATGCGCTCGGCCGAGGCCTGCCTCGACGGGGTCTTTGCGCTGGTGCTGGAGCTGCGGGGCACACTCTCGGGCGAACACGGGATCGGGCTGGTGAAAAAGGCGTTCGTGCGCCGTGAGCTGGACCCGGTGGCGCTGGAACTCATGCGCGGACTGCAGCGTGTCTTCGATCCCGACGGAATCATGAATCCGGGCAAGAGTCTTCCCGATGCCGCGGCTACTTGACGACCTTCAGGCTCGGGCCCTTGCGTTTCCCGGGCTTCGCGGCGGGATCCGCCTCTTCGCGTTCACCGCCGGGGCCCGTCCCTGAACTCTCGCCGGATTCGACCTCACCACCGGGCTCGCTGCCAAACATCATGCCCTGGCCGTTCTCCCGGGCGTAGATCGCAAGCACCGCGCCGACGGGCACACTGACCTGCATCGGCTTTCCGGCGAAGCGGGCGGAAAAGGCGATCCACTCGTTGCCGATCTCCAGCCCCTGCACCGCGGCAGGCCCGATATTCAGCGTGATTTTGCCGTCCTGGACGAATTGAGTGGGGACCACCACCCCGGCCCGGGTGGCGTCGACCAGCAGGTGTGCGGTCAGGCCGTTGTCGCTGATCCAGTCCAGCAGTGCGCGCAGCAGGTAGGGGCGTGACGAGGTCATGCTCATTCCCGCAGTTCCCGCTCCGTATCGGTCAGGCTGAGCTGGAAGGACTCCCTCCCGCAGACGCGATCGGCGTAGAGCTGGATCGACCGCGGCAGGCTGTCGAGCGCGATTCCTGCGGAGGGCAGGCGCCACATGACCGGGGCGATGGCGCTGTCGACGATGCTGAACTCGTCGCTGAGAAAATAGGGCTTCAGGTCGAAGATCTCGGTGGCGTTCAGCAGGCTCTCGCGCAGCATCTTGCGGGCCTTGGTCAATCCCGCGCCACTGGATTGCGCGATCAGATCCATGCCGGCATACCAGTCCCGCTCAACGCGGTAGAGCGCAAGACGCGCGGCCGCCCGCGACACCGGATCGACCGGCATCAGCGGCGGGTGCGGGAAGCGCTCGTCCAGGTATTCGGTGATCACGTGCGTGCCGTACAGCGCGAGATCACGGTCGACCAGCGTCGGGACCTCGTTGTAGGGGTTCAGGTCGGAGAGGTCCTCCGGCATGTCGTCCGGCGCCAGGTTGACCACATCGATGGCGATGTCCTTCTCCGCCAGGATGATCCGTATGCGGTGGCAGCGCACGCAGTCGTGGGCCGAGAAGAGGGTCATCACTGAACGTCGGTTGGCGACAAGCGCCATGGCTTTCTCCCAATGCCGCGAGACACGCGGAGTGGTGCGGAAACTGGGAACCGGGCGGGTCCCGATTGGGAATCACCGCCCGGTCCGGGCCCT
>SL_5KL_010_SEDDRAFT_10000220_pt1 | contig 36092 bp, 39 predicted proteins | sample SodLakKL_010_SED_FD_9118 | JGI IMG/M metagenome (IMG submission 9118)
GCCCCTTGCGGAACGCTTCGGCAAGGGCCCGGGGCACTTCGGCCTCGGCCTGCACCACCGCCGCGCGGCGCTCCTCGACCAGCGCGCTCATCTCCTGTTCCTGGGCCACGGCCATCGCCCGCCTCTCCTCGGCGCGGGCCCGGGCCACCTTCAGGTCGGCCTCGGCCTGGTCGGTCTGCAGCTGCGCGCCGATGTTCTTGCCCACGTCCACGTCGGCGATGTCGATCGACAGGATCTCGAACGCCGTTCCCGCGTCCAGTCCGCGCTCCAACACCCGCTTGGAGATAGAGTCCGGGCTCTCCAACACGGCTTTGTGATCCTTGGCTGAGCCGATGCCGGAGACGATCCCCTCGCCCACCCGGGCGATTACCGTGTCCTCGGTGGCGCCACCGACCAGCCGGTCGATGTTGGCCCGCACGGTGACCTTGGCCACGGCGTAGAGCTGGATCCCATCGGGGGCCACGGCACTCACCCGCGGGGTCTCAAACACCCGTGGGTTGACCGACATGGTCACCGCATCCTGCACGTCCCGTCCGGCGAGGTCGATGGCCGCCGCCCGTTGAAAGTCCAGGGCGATGTTGGCCTTGTCCGCGGAGATCAACGCTCCCACCACACGGCCCACGTTGCCTCCGGCAAGGTAGTGTGCCTCGAGATCAGAGATGCTGAGTTGCACTCCCGCCTTCCAGGCGGCGATCATCGGCTCCACCACCTTCTGTGGGCGTACCTTTCTCAGGCGCATTCCAATGAGCGACCCTGGTCCCACCGGGAGCCCGGCGGCGAGGGCCGAGATCCACAGCCCTACGGGGACGAAGTAGAAGAACAGCCACACCACCAAGATGGCCAGACCGGCTATCACGTACACCAACGGGTTCATCCTGTCACCTCCAAGCGCGCGTTCCACTGGCGAGGGAACCACGCGTCACCTTGCGACATCTGTTGAGCATGTCCTGGGAAGTCCGTAGTCGAGATTTCCCATTTGCCTTGGTCCTCACATTCCGAAGCCTCCCTGTTGCGTTCGGCGAAGCCAGTGTAGCGCATTCGCGGCCTGCGTGATGCCTGTCATCCCAGCTCGGTCAACCTGACGGTCACACCGGCGTAATCTCTGGGGGGCCGCCGGGGGCTCTCCGCCGGGTATCCAAGAGCTATCGCGGCCACCAATGGGTGAGGACAGTGCTTTTGAAGGGCGGCCTCGATCTGCTCCCACGCATAGTACACGTCGGCTATCCACAGTCCCCCCAGCCCGCTTGCGTGCGCGGCCAACAGCATGTTCTGAATGGCGGCGGCGATACCCTGGATCTCTGTGTCGCGCAGGATCACAGCGAGACGGACCACAGTTACACGATACGCACCTCTGTTAAGCGGGTGTCGCTGTCGGCGTGAAGCCTGACGTGCAAGGGGGGTGTACTATGGCATCAGAGGTCATGTGCGCCGCACCCGGCTCCAGCGACGCGAAGGTGGGGAGGTGAGGAAGAGGGACGGTTGGCTTTCCGGCACAGCACGGCAATCAAACTCTGGAGGCGGTTCACATGGACGACAGAAGAACGAGATCCACCAGAAGCGTACTCTGCACGCTGCTGTTGGCATTGCTTGCTTTCTCACTGGGCGCCACGGCGGCCACGACAGGCCAGGTGATTGTGACGAACAGCGGCTGCGCGCAGCTCACCGTCACAAGGATTCAACTTGTTGCCGGGGGACAAGTATTCCAGACTCATACGGTGAACCAGGCCGTGTCGCTTGGCCGGCTGACGATTAGCTTCACGCATCCGCAACGCCCGGACACGGTGCGTGTCGAGCACACGATCGCCGGGCACGCAGGTCAGACGAGCGTTCCAGCACCGGGGCAGGTAGCTTTTGCATGCGGCACCATCGAGGTGACGGTCAGCGGCGATCCGACACCCGGCGCCAGCATCACCACGGACAAGGCGGTGTACGATGTGGGCGAGACGGTCGAGTTCACGATTTCCTCAGCTACACTGTGCAGCACAGCGTTCTTCCGCGTGACCAAGCCGGACCACACGCACACCGACACCGGGCTTCCCCCTCTCTTTCCCGGGGTGACGGTGCGGGTGAGCGGGACAGTAGGGCACCCACTCGGACAGCGCACGGTGACGTTGTACTGCAACCACGCCCCGGTTGCGCACACGACCTTCTCCGTGGGCGATCCGGTGGGGGTGGGAACTCTGCATGTCACATCGAGCCCGTCGGGCGCCTTCGTGTTCGCAGTGCGAGGCGACATGGTTCGGGAGCTCGGGCCGACACCGGTTACGGCGCAGCTGCCGACAGGGACCTACACCGTCCGCGTAAGGCTGGCCGGCTACGCCGACGTAGAAAGGCTTGTGTCCATCCAGAGTGGAGGCTGGCATCCCGTCCACGTTGAGTTCGACATGCCGCAACACTGCACATACACGATCAGCCCAACGAGCCATACCTTCCAGCACATAGGCGGAAGTGTCGAAGTTGTCGTCAGCACCCCTCCGGGCTGCACGTGGGAGGCTACGAGTCCCTGTGCCTGGCTAACCATTGACCCAACGAGCGGAACGGGGCCAAGGACGGTGACCGTATCGGCAGCGCCCTTCTTGGGGATAGGGCAGCGGACCTGCACCCTGACCATTGCCGGCAGGGAGTTCACGGTGATCCAAGGAACACCGTTCGAACCCCCGCCCGATACCTCGCGCCCCGTGCTCACCGCCCGCATTACATCGGATGGGAGGGCGCTGACCTCGCCTGATGTTGTCAACGCCTCACGTACGGCGCCGGGCACGTATCGGATTCAGTTCAACCGTGAGGTGGCCGATTACGTCATGGTAGCCACCAGCACGCAGAGCTCGGTTGAACCGTATACCGTCTCCATTTTTGCAGGTCCACGGCACGGCTACCCAAGGGACACCGTTCTGATCTACGTGTTCGACAAGGACGGCAACCGGGCCGACGGCAGTTTCCACCTGGCCGTGATCGGCGCTGGCGAGGCGATCTCCCGCCCGGCGTCTGCGGCCAGCATTCTATCGGATGGGCGGGCGTCGGCGTCCCCGGACGTCGTCAGTGCCTCACGCACGGCGCAGGGTACGTACCGGGTCCAGTTCAACCGTGAGGTGGCCGATCATGTCATGATAGCTACCAGTACGCAGAGCATGACCCAGCCGCACACCGTCTCCGTAATTTCCGGACCGAGGACCGGCGATCCCAGAGATACAGTCATGGTTCACGTGTTCGATAAGGACGGCGACAAGGCGGACGGCGGCTTTGCCTTGACCGTGATCGGCGCTGGCGAGGCGGTCCCGCTTCCGGCACTTTCAGCTCGCATCCTATCGGATGGGAGGGCGTGGGCCTCGCCGGATGTCGAGCACGCCACTCGGACAACGCAGGGCGTGTACCGAATCCGCTTTGCCGAGGATGTGGCGGATCACGTAGTGGTGGCCACGAGCACGCAGAGCATGACCGAGCCGCAGACCATCTCCATCATTGCAGGGCCGAGGCACGGCCATCCCAGCGACACGCTGATCGTCTATGTGTTCGATAAGGACGGCAACCGGGCCGACGGCAGCTTCCATCTACTGGTTGTCCGCCCGTGACGCTCGGTGGGCGAGGTGGATACTCGCACAACGTGATCACTTAGGGAAGAGGTGGAATGGGCAGGATGGGCCACGTCGGGCAGCGCTCAGCGCGCTGCCCGACGGCTCGGAACACGTATAGCTAGGCCTGACCGTCCCCGTCAAGACCACAACGCTTGAGTGCATCGAGGGACTCAGGTCCCCCGATCAGGGGACGATCCGTGTTCTAGGACTTGATCCCACCGGCCAACGTCGTGAACTCTGGAGCGCGATCGGTGTCCAACTGCAGGAATCGGGACTCCCCAAGACGATGACGCCCCGCGAAGCCCTTGCCTTCTTCAGCCGCTACCACGGCCGAAGCCCCCGCCACCAAATGCTGAGCCGTTTTGGACTCAGAGAGCAGCAGGCCAAGCAATACGGTCACCTCTCCGTGGGGCAACGGCGGCGGCTGTCGCCGCTCCATCCCAGAACGGCTACGTCACGTACTGGTCCGAGACTCCTGCGGCGTCCGTCACCTCCTGGTGCTTTCGGCGAGCATCCTCGTGAACATGGCCCTTTGCTTCGCGGTCTTTGAGTGGGATACCCGGGAGATGCGCCCGCGGAGGTTCCTCGCCGCGTTGGCGCTCGTGCCGTTCGTGATCGCCGTGGTGCTCTGGTGAGCGGCACAGCGCACTTGGCCGGTGGTGGAGCCAACCGGACAGAATGTAGAACCTTCCTGGTCGGTTTTCCCTCGGGGAGGAGCCGCAAGGTGCTTGATTGGTTCCCGATCTTGCGTGCTCAACGGCCGACCTCACTCTGTTCCTTCGTTGAGGATCTCCAGGTACCGCGAGTACACGAAAAGCCGGTTTCGACGCCTACCGGTTAGCTCCCGAGCGATGCCCAGCTCCACCAAAAGCTCCATTGTAGATGACACGGTTGGGAAGGATAGCCCTGTGGCTGCGCAGGCACTGGGGACGGACTGTATGGGGCGCCCCTTTAGAGCCTCGTGGACACGTAACGCCGAACCGGCGCGTCGCCCGGTCCCCTCGATCTGTGAACGATCTTCCTGGAAAAGCGAGCCCAGGCGGTCTGCAGCGGACACCGCCCCGTCGGCAACTTGCTTCACACCCTTCAGGAAGAAATCCAGCCACGCCTCCCAATCCCCCTCGCGCCGCACACAATCCAGGAGCTCGTAGTACAATGCTCGGTTCTGCTTCAGATAGAGGCTCAAGTAGAGCAGAGGTTCGCGGAGGATCCCCGCATGACACAGCTGGAAGGTAATCAACAGGCGACCAATACGCCCGTTCCCGTCGAGGAATGGGTGTATCGTCTCGAACTGCACATGTGCAAGCCCTGCGCGCACCAGCTCCGGAAGTCCGTCTTCGGTGGCGTGCAGAAAGCGCTCAAGTGAAGCCATGCAATCGGGAACAGCTTGGGGCGGTGGAGGGACGAAGACAGCGTTTCCAGGACGCGTACCACCAATCCAGTTCTGGGAGTGGCGAAACTCGCCTGGCTCCTTCCGGCTACCACGTCCGCCAGATAGCAGGACCCCGTGTATCTCACGAATCAGGCGGTTGCAGAGGGGAAAACCGCTACGTAGCCGTGCCAGGCCGTGGTCGAGTGCCGCAACATAACTAGATACCTCAGCGACGTCGTCAAGCGGTGCGCCGGGCGCTTCGTCGAGTTCGAACAGCAGAAGATCGGATAGGGATGACTGCGTACCCTCGATTCTTGAGGAGAGCACTGCCTCCTTGCGCACATAGGCGTAGAGAAACAGACTCTTATCAGGAAGCAGGGTGGATACACCATCAAGCCGTCCGAGAGCGAGAGCCGCCTCTTCCCCGAGTGACTGCAGTCCGTTGCCCATTCTGATCGGCGGCATAGGAGGAAGCGGGGTGGGGATGAAGGCGCGCACCTGCTCACCGCCGACGGTACTCTTCGCGTACTTCCCCGTCTCTCCTCTTCTCATCGAGCGCAAGCCTCCTTGTTCAGGAAAACTGAATAGCGCCTTCGGCTAACAAAAGTTACCTCTCCAATTTTAAGTAGTGGCCGGTTGGGTGACAAGAGCTCGACCAGGCATGTGTCCCCAAATGAGGTGTTGGCAACGCTCGCAAACTGAGCCGAGGCACTGTTGGCCCACTTTCCGACCGGTGCGTGCATGAGGTGTCTCCAGACACTGGCATTGGTCACCACGCCCGCCAGACCCCCAACCAGCAGTCCTACCCAGAGTTGTCACAATCGGTCCGGCGGGATCGGCAAATGGGTATTTCGGAACTACGCCCGAAAGGACGGTTCAGTGGTGTGGTGGAGCCGAGGGGACTCGAACCCCTGACTTCTGGCATGCCATGCCAGCGCTCTCCCAACTGAGCTACGGCCCCTGGTAAGGTCAATGTTCCTCCTGGGGACGTGCTGTGTCAACATGGGGCGGCGGACTGTACATAGGGATATGGTGGAGATTGCCCTCGGCCAGCAGCGCCACCAGTTGTGCAGCTCCGCTCTCCACTTGGGGGGTCAGCCCTTCTCCCGGTTCAAGGCACGCCGGTTGCACCCCCAGCAGGACGATCTCGCCCACGGTTTCTCTGAGCAACGACAGAAGGAACGGAAGGGGGAGGCCATGGGTGCCGACGAGCATGGTGGGGATGCCTTCTTCTGGTATCCTGCGGAACGAGCCCGGAGGGAGTTCGAGGTCCGCCGCGTCCACCACGATGAGGCCGTTGGGGCGCTCTTGTTGGACCTTGCCGATCATGTTCTCGGGTGTTCGTCCGGCTAGGTAAGCTTTCCAGCCACGGGCGGCGAGACAAGCGGCCACCCACTGTCCTACCCCATCATCTCGGCGTAGGGGATCCCCCACTCCCAGGACGGCCCATGTCATCAGGCCAGGTTTTCTCGGAGGAATGTGCGGAAAGGGTGTGCGAGATGCCTCATGTTCTCCATCTTCAGGATGAGTATCCGGGGACCGTCCAAGGCGATGATCTCGCGGTCCTTGAGATCAGAGAGGACCCGGATGGCGGTCTCCGTAGTGAGTCCGGCCATCTCCGCCAGTTCGGTGCGGGGTAGCTCCACTCCGATGTCCAAACCGCTGCTGGTCTCTTTGCCGAAGGCGTGATAGAGCTCGACCAATACGCGGGCTACGCGTTCCTTTGCCGACCGTGAGGTGATCTCGACAAGCTTTTCGCCGAACACCTTTCCCTCGCGGGACAGCTTTTCCACCAGCCGCAGGGCCACGTCCGGGTATTTGCGCACGATGGCCAGGAAATCATCTTTGGGTATGAAAATGAGGCGCGAGGGTTCGAGGGTTTTCGCATAGCAGGTGTACGTCTCTCGATCGAACAAGGTCTTCTCTCCCAGAATCTCCCCGGGGCCGAGCAGTTTGAGGATCTGGGAATGCGTAGCACGCGTGTGCTTGGCTACCTTTACTTTGCCTTTGCAGACAATGTACAGGCCGAAGGCGGGCATCCCTTCGTGAAACACAGTCTCCCCGGCTGCAAGGTCCATCGAGCGCATCGCCGGACGCAGTTCTGACCAAGCCTCGGCTGGGAGGCCGCGAAACACATAGCTACAGCCGACCTCACACTCATCGCAGGCGTCAAGCCTCTTGATCGGCCGCCGCACGGACGCTTCCCGCATTTCGATACCGTTTGTACCGCAAAGCTTTGAGTTCGTCCAGTGGGATCGATGACAATTCCTGGAGGTGGTTGCTTACCGCGGCGCGCAGTTCATAGGCCGTCGCCTCGGGGTCGGTGTGTGCTCCGCCAACAGGCTCGGGCACGATCTGGTCTATAAATCCCAGTTCGATCAGCGGGGGGGCGGTCAATCGAAGGGCCTGCGCGGCTTGAGGAGCAGCTTGGGAGTCCTTCCACAGAATGGCCGCTGCTCCTTCGGGAGAGATAACGGAGTATGTGGCGTTTTCCATCATCAGGACGCGATCGGTGGCGGCTATCGCAATGGCACCGCCCGATCCGCCTTCCCCGAGGATAACCGTCAAGCTAGGTACGTCGAGGCTAAGCGTCCGCGAGATGCTCTCCGCGATCGCCGCCGCTATGTTCTGCTCTTCTGACTGCACACCAGGATAGGCGCCCGGCGTGTCCACGAGTGATAGAACCGGAAGACGCAGCCTATTGGCGATGTTCATCAGGCGCATTGCCTTGCGGTACCCTTGGGGCGTGGACATGCCGTACCGACAACTGTGCTGCTCTTCGCGTGTGCTCCCCCTGTGATGGAACAAGAGCATGATCCTCTGTCCGTCCAGGAGTGCGGGGCCTCCGCGGAGGGCCGGGTCATCTCCGCCCATCCTGTCTCCGCGTAGTTCGTAGAAGTCTTCTGTGACCGCGTTCACCAATTGGAGCCCCCGAGGGCGCTCTGGGTGCCGCGCAAGCTTGACTCTGTCCCAGTCGGACATCCGTGCGTATTGGTCCCGCCGCCATGCAAAGAGCTTCTTCTCCAGGAGTGCGATCTCCTCGCTGAGGTCGACGCCGCCGCTTTCCATCATCGTACGTAGTTCGGCGACCTTTTCCTCTAGAGCGCGGATGGAGGCGTCGTCAGCCATGAGTACCTCCTTGCAGTACCGATAACGCTCGAGCAAGCTCGGCACGCAGCGATTCTCTGGTGACCACTTGATCTACCATGCCGTGCTCGAGGGCAAAGCCGGCGGTCTGGAAACCGGCTGGGAGCCGCTCACCCGTTGTCTGTTCAATCACGCGCGGACCGGCGAACCCGATCATCGCTCCCTGCTCGGCGATGGTGACATCGGCCAAACTGCCGACCGAGGCCAGCATGCCGCCGCTTGACGGGTAGGTGAGCACGGCGATGAAAGGCACCGCGGCCTCGGCAAGCACATTGCGTGCGGCCACAGTCTTTGCCATCTGCAGGAGCGATACGAGTCCTTCTTGCACCCGGGCCCCGCCTGAGGCCACAACGAGCACGATGGGAACACCTTCTTGTGAACAGTACTCCAACGCTGCGGCGATCTCGTCGCCCACGACCTGACCCATACTTCCACCGATGAAGCGGAAGTCCATGACAGCGACAACCAAAGGGCGACCGTCCAAGGTCCCGCGCCCAACAAGGATAGCATCGTTCAATCCAGTAATTGACTGCGCCTCCTCCAAGCGCTCTTGGTAAGGCCTGATGTCGACAAACTGGAGCGGATCGGGCGAGGTGCTCTCCAAGCCTAGGGGCTCAAACGAGTCCGCGTCGACCAGTGAAGCTACGCGTTCATGTGCGGTGAGGAAAAAGTATGCGCCGCACCGCTGGCAGATATGGTTCGTCTCTTTGAGCTTACGGCGGAAGACCAACTCACCGCATTCGCGGCATCGCAGCCACGCCGTTTCCTCGGTGCGGCGAGGCTCCACCTCCACATACCTGCCTCGATCATCCCGCCTGATCGGCATTGGGCACCTCCTTATCGGGAGGGCGTTCCACTCTCATCCTTTCGGGAACCACCATACCGCCGGAGAGCACCATGCTGAAGCCCTCGTCCATAGTCAGATCCAACGGAATCACTTTATCCCTCGATACGAACACCACATAGCCGGATGTAGGGTTGGGAGCCGTTGGAACGTAGACGGACACAATCGATGCTTCGAGCAACTGGTCCAGATACGATAAATCATAGCTTGTCAGGAAGCCCATGGCGTAGGACCCCTCCACGGGGAACTGCACGAGAACCAACCTCTTGACCTGGCCTTCCTTCACCACCTCCCGTTTCAGCAGGGCATACGAGAGCTGTCGGGTCGTCCAGTAAAGCTTGCGCAATACTGGGAGCGAGAGCAAGCCTTGTTCCACCGTACTAACCAGGCGCTTGCCCAGCCAGTACCGTGCCACAGCTCCTACCGCGAGTACGACGGCGAGGGTGACCAGAATCTCCGTACCGGGAATGTACCGGCCGAACGCCCGTGTCAGCAGTTGAGAGAGGGCTGTCTGCGGACCCACCAGGCCTCCGATGAGCCGATAGATGAGCCACAGGACATACGCCGTCAGCCCCGCCGGCAACAGGACCAGCAGTCCCGAAACAAACGTGTCGCGCAACAAGCGAATCAGGCGTTTCATCTCGCCCCCAGCACTCCTTTTCTCTTTCCTCTTGTACGCCAAACCGACGGGCTGCGCAAAGCCGTGTGCCGCGGCGGAGCCTGGCACGTTGGAGCCTATTGGTTATGATTCCGAGGCTGAGTTTTGCTCGGCGGCGTTCAGCTGAGAAAGGAGGAGTCCTAACAGTGGGCAACGGTGTGAAGTGGGTTGAGCCTGATCCGAAGCGCACGAATTGGTATTGGCCTACAAAAGAGGCCAAGGAACGAGCATGGGTCTCCGACCCGGAGATCTACGAAAAGGCGGAGGCCGATCCAGAGGGATTCTGGGAGGAACGAGCGGAAGAGCTACACTGGTTCAAAAAGTGGGACAAGGTCTATGAAGAAGCCCCATACGAGTTCAAGTGGTTTGCCGGTGGCAAGACCAATCTATCCTACAACTCATTGGATCGACATGTAGAGGCCGGAAACGGCGACCGGGCCGCCTTGATTTGGGAGCCGGAGCCTACCGATCAGCCTGACCGGGTGTTGACCTATAGCGAGCTCCTGAAAGAGGTTTCCCGCTTGGCGAATGCCCTTAAGGAGCTGGGTGTAGGAAAGGGCGACCGGGTAGGTATCTATCTGCCGATGATCCCCGAGGCTGTGATTGCCATGCAGGCGGTTGTGCGCATCGGTGCGGTGCATTCGGTGGTATTCTCCGCTTTCTCAGCAGAAGCGTTGCGCGACAGAATGCTCGACTGCGGGGCCAAGGTGTTGATCACCGCCGACGGGTATTACCGGCGGGGTAAACCAATCGCTTTGAAGCCCAACGCTGATAAGGCCTTGAGCGGGACTCAGGTGGAGAAGGTGATCGTGGTCCAACGTTCCGGCAGCGACGTTCCTATGTCGATGGGCCGGGATGTCTGGTATCACGAGCTGGTCAAAGATCAGCCCACCGAGTGCCCCGCCGAAGAACTGGATGCCGAGGATCTAGCGTTCATCCTCTACACATCCGGCACTACAGGAAAACCAAAAGGCGTGATGCACACCACCGGGGGATACGCTGTACAGGCGTACACGACCTGCAAGTGGGACTTCAACCTGCACGAGGATGATATTCACTGGTGCACGGCCGACGTAGGGTGGATCACCGGCCACACGTACATCAACTATGGTCCGTTGATGAACGGTGTGACCACGGTGGTGTACGAAGGCACCCCGGATCATCCCGACTACGGCCGCATGTGGCAGGTTGTGGAGAAGCATAAGGTTACGGTGTTCTACACGGCTCCCACCGCGATCAGGATGCACGTGAAGTGGGGGGAGGAGTGGCCCGCGAAGTACGATCTGTCCACGTTGCGCGTGTTGGGGACCGTCGGAGAGCCCATCAACGAAGAGGCGTGGATGTGGTACTTCAGGAACATCGGGGGAGAACGCTGCCCGATCATCGACACGTGGTGGCAGACGGAAACCGGGGCGACATGCGTGGAATCGTTGCCCGGAATTGGGCCGTTCGTGCCCACCGTTGCGGGCAGGCCGTTTCCCGGTGTTCGGGTGGCCATTTTGGATGCGGGCGGTCAGGAGCTCCCGCGCGGCGAGGGAGGATACCTGGTGTTGAAGCCTCCGTTCCCGCCGGCACTCCTCCGGGGCCTGTATGGTGACCCGGAGAAATACAAAGGCACATACTTCGCCGAGTACGGCCCTGGGTTTTACTTCACCCGCGATGGAGCGCGCATCGATGAGTTGGGCAATGTGCGGATCACGGGTCGGGTGGACGACGTGATGAACGTGGCCGGACATCGCCTGGCCACCGCCGAGGTCGAGGACGCGCTTACGCAACACGCGCTGGTCAGCGAGGTGGCAGTTGTTTCCAAGCCGGACGAGGTAAAGGGTGAGGTGCCCATCGCGTTCTTGCTTCTTAAGAAGGGCGCCCAGCCTTCGGATGACCTGAAAAGGGAACTCATTAAGACCGTGGATGGCCACATCGGGCCCACGGCCCGTCCGGCGGAGATTTACTTTGTGGAGGACGTGCCCAAGACACGATCAGGGAAGATCATGCGTCGTGTGTTGAAGTCGCTTGTCCGGGGGGAGCCGCTCGGAGATGTGGCGACGCTGCGTAACCCCGACTCGGTTGAGGATCTGAAGCGGGCAGTGGGTTATACGGGCTGACTGCTACCGATGCTTGCACACGATGCCTGGGGATCGCTGGGGGTGGACATTCTGTCCGCCCCCAGTTGTGTGAACGGGATTGGACGATGAACGAACCAGTGGTGTTTGGATTGCCTGCGGATAAAGGTCGCTGGCTGTATGTGGGACTGGGCCTGCTGATCAACATGTGCCTGGGGGCGGTGTACGCCTTCAGCGTGTTCCGAAGACCCCTGGAGGAACTGTGGGATATCGGTGCCACCCAGAGCGGCTTGCCGTTCATGGTGTTCCTCGGGGTGTTCAGCGTGGGGATGGTGATCGCCGGTCGGGGGATCGATCGCTGGGGCCCCAAGCGGACAGGGCTTGTAGGCGGAGTGCTGGTGGGAGCGGGGTGGCTGTTGGCCGGATTGTCCCCCAACATCGGTGTGCTGACCGTGCTGTACGGCGTGTTAGGTGGTGCCGGGGTGGGGGTGCTGTACGGCTGCCCTATCGCGGTGTCTGCAAGGTGGTTTCCCGACAAGAAGGGGCTGGCTGTAGGGCTTACAGTGATGGGATTCGGCCTGTCACCGTTGGTGATGGCCCCGTTGCTTGAAACAAGCATCCGCAGCTTGGGGCCGCTGCCTACGTTCTCTGTGTTTGGCGGTGCGCTTCTGGTACTGTTGTTGGTCCTTTCTGTCCCGTTGCGTATACCTCCCGTGGGCTGGAACCTGCGTGGTGCTGCCGGGCCCTCTGAGCTAAGCTCGGTGCGTGAGGAGCTGGACTCCGCGGCCATGCTGCGCACAAGCGCTTTCTACGGGTTGTGGGGTTCGTTCACCGTGGGCTGTCTGGCGGGGCTGATGGCCATCGGCATCGCTTCTCCGTACGGGCAAGAGGTCGCGCGGTTGGATCCGCGGCCGGCGGCGGTTGCCGTATCGATATTCGCTCTGTTCAACGCTGGCGGGCGCCCGTTGTTTGGGTGGCTCACGGATCTGCTGTCGCCGAAGCGGGCCGCCGTGTTATCGTTTAGTTCGATCATTGTGGGTTCGACGATGCTTGCGCTGTGGGGAGAGGGGCGGGCCCTGGTCTATTTCGTCGGCTTCGCAGTCTTGTGGCTGAACTTGGGGGGTTGGTTGGCCATCGCCCCCACGGCGACGGCAACGCTGTTTGGGACCAAGCATTACGGCAGCAACTACGGCTGGGTATATACCGGATATGGACTGGGAGCGATCCTGGGGATGGTCCTGTCGGGGTTGCTGCGCGACATCACCGGCAGTTACGTGTTGGTGTTCCCTCCAGTCATCGGGCTTGCCCTGGTGGGGCTGTTGCTTTCTCTGTTCTTGCTCAATCCGGTCCATGAGGCCCCGCAGGCTGCAGTAGTCCCTGAGAGAAGCGGAGCTCGCCGCGCACGACGGCGCTGAGCGAGGACCAACAGGCACACCCCCCGGCCATGCACAAGGCGTTGGGCGGGCTAGTACGAACGTTGCGGAAGGGGAGGCTGTGAGAGGTCTTTCACGGCGAACACCACCCCGTCCTCCATTTCAAAGCGTACCGCGAACCCGCGGCGCTGCAGCAGCTTGATCATCCGTACGTTGTCGGGGGTCAACTCACAGGTCACCCGGCGCGTCCCCAAATCCCTAGCCAGATCCACCATGTAGTCGGTGAGAGTGCTGCCCAGGCCCTTCCCCTGCCAGGGATCGGCGACGAACACGGCGAACTCGCTGAGATCGCGATCCGAATCCACAAACAGTTCGCCCTCTCCCGCGAGCACGGTTCCACCTTCGCCTCTTGCTTCGGCCACGATGACCAGTTCCCTGCGGTAATCGATACAGCAATGGCGGCGGGCCATCCTCCGAGAAGCAGCGTGATGCACGGAGTGGTATCGGAGGCGGAGTGACTCTGAAGACGAATTGGTGAGCATTCTGCGCCAGTAAGGGGCGTCGTCGGGACGGATGGGGCGTAGGGTCAGCGGGGTACCATCCTTGAGCAACACGGTGGGGGAGGGTTCCAAAGGGGAGGCGTACAGACATAAATGTGGGTCGGGGCACTCGGTGTCGACTCGGGCTCGGGCATGTAGCGCAACAGCTTTGCCTTTACTGATCACCACGGGAGACAGCTCGAGTTCGACCAGGTGCGGCACGTCGCTGGCGAGCTGCGAAAGCTGTATGAGCAGGTGCACCAGGGCCTGCTCTTCGCGTGGGGACAATGTGTGGGACAGCGCGGACACCATGGAGCGGGCCAGTGTCCCCGAGAGCGGGGGCAACTCAACAGCGGGCGTACTGGAGTTGGAATCAAGGTTGGTGCAAGACAACACTGCGCCGAACACGGCGTGACGCCGCAGCTCGAACGCGTATCTATCCTGCGGCGGAGATCGAAAACCCGGGTCGACCGCGATCTCCCAGCGCGCCAATGCTTGTCGCAGCTCATCCGTGGGCATCTCGGTGGTGGGGAAGTGGGCACGTTGTTGGGGTCTTGTGGGCAAGCGTCCCCAAAAGCGGTGCAGTCTTTTCAGATTCTGCACGTAGGAAGCCAAGGTGCTGAGTACGCGGTGTGCCTCGGAGGCGCTTCTGTAGACTGCTATGCCTGCCTCGGTAAGTGCTTGCTCGTTGTGTGCATCGCAGGTAGCAGCGACCAGCGGCTTACCGGCAATCTCCGCAGCAGCGGCCCCTTGGGCCGCCACCGCGGCGGACAGGCCAGGGGGATCGCGCAACAGAAGCATGTGGACACAGGGATCATCAAGCAACAGACGGACCAGGCGCAACCAACAGTGTTCGTCTGCGTCGGCGGGCATGGACACGTGGGTTCGGCTGATCGAACATCCCAGACCGAGGAGGGCTCGACGGGTCTGTAGGGTCAGGTGCAGCGCCCGGTGGGACGGTTCTTCCGGGATAAGCGGTTCCCCAGCATGGCACAGCGGAACGGCTTGGGGCCCCGGTGGGGGATGGTCGAGCCTGCAGGTGGTCTCCAGCAGGGCGAGTAGCTCCTGCTCATCTCGCAACGGGATTGCCCCCGCGCGTCTGAGGGCGCAAGAGAACACGGTCCAATCCCATCCGGAGTTAGGACTGCGTACGATGAGAGGCCTGTCCCTGGCGAAGGACCATACAGCGGGAAGCAGCTTGCCCGGCGCCGGCACGGTGCCTGCGTCCAACGCCAGGCACCGTACACGTCCGCGCCCGTGCAGATAGTCGATGATGTCCGCTGCATCAACGTCCACCTGTTCTCCCAGACAGATCAGGTGGCTCAGGCCAAGGCCTTTGCACTGCACGGTGAGCAGGAGTTGGTCCCATAGGGACGGGGATGAGCTAATCATGGCCAGTCCGCCGTGCCCAGGGAGTCCCCGATGCAAGCTGGCGTTGAGCCCAAGTGCAGGGATGATCAACCCCCTCGATCCTGGGCCGATGACGCGGGTATACGGATGCTGTCGGCACAGGGTGCGCAGAGCATCGGAAGGTGCCTCTCGGGAGAGAATCAACACCCCTGGCAGGCCCGCTTCCGCCGCCTGCTGCACCAGTCGTGGCACCTGGTCGTACGGTGCGTCCACCACAAGCAATGTGCCCTCGCTCGGAAGGTCGCCTATCCTGTCCACCGGTTGAAGCGTCGCTGCCGGAGGTGCTTCCCCTATGCAGTAGACCTGCCCCGAGAACGCAGACAACAGCAGGTTCTGCAACGCCCGCTCGCCAAGCCGACCCTGCCCCATCCGCACAAACGCGAGGGCCGCAGGCCGCAGTGCCCGCTCGAGGTTAACCGTGCCCACCGTTACCTAGGCGCTCCGAGTTGCTAGTGCGCCAGCACCTCCCCTGCCACCTCGCCCTTGCCGGGGATCCGCCACGAACATGGCGTATTCCACAGTGTTTGGGTCCCGACCGGACGTAGCTTGGTCACAACACGGTCGATTTTAGCTCGTTGCGGGGCGGCGTTGCATGTTTCGCCCTCTGCGGCCGACGCGGGGGTGTCGACATCGGCCGCTTGGGCCTCCTTGACTCCCACGCGCGGATTGATCGCGTGCGAGCTCCCCGCCCTTGGTGAGGGGCGACCTCCGGAAGGAAGTTGACATCACAGCTGACCAGCGGGTAGTATTTCACCGCAATTCCGTCTCGGAGACTAGGAAACTAAGGACCGGAGGTGACTACCCTTTTGGATCCCGTAGCTACGCAGGAGCAACGACTGCCCAAGAAGGTGGGCGATGCCTATCACGGGGTGGGGCGACGCAAGGAAGCTGTCGCCCGGGTGTACATAACTGAGGGCACCGGCCAGGCGAAGATCAACGGCAGGCCGGCGGCCCAACATTTTGCAGCGTTCCAAAATGCGCCGGACTACCTAAACCGACACCTGATGACCCCGTTTTACGTGACCGGCACCGTGGGTCGGTATGATGTGCGGGCTCGCGTCAGAGGTGGCGGCCCGACCGGCCAATTGGAGGCCGTGCGGCTGGGGATCGCCCGCGCCTTGGTGGGTGTCGCGCCGGAATTCAAGAAGACATTGAAGGATGCCGGCCTCCTCACTCGGGATGCACGGGTCGTCGAACGGAAGAAATACGGGCGTCGCAAGGCGCGGAAGAAAGAGCAGTACTCCAAGCGGTGAGGACAACATGAAAAAGGATTTGCATCCAACGCTGCACCAGACGGTGGTTCGTTGCAGTTGCGGAGCCGATGTTGAAACCCTGTCCACCAAGAAGGATCTCCGGGTCGACGTATGCGCGAAATGCCATCCGTTCTTCACCGGGGAGTCTCGACTGGTGGACACGGAAGGAAGAATCGAGCGGTTCGAGCGCAAGTACGGTAAGAACTGGCACGAAGACCGGGCGAAGAAGTAATCATGCCCATCGGCGGGCAGGCGGTCATCGAGGGAGTGATGATGCAAAACGGCCACCGTGTTGCGGTGGCCGTTCGCACGCCTGGCGGGGATATCGCGGTTCGCGACCTCGGTCGACCCCCGAAGTTTCCCCGGGCACGCAAGATCCCGTTTGTCCGTGGTCCGCTGCGGATGTACGAGATGCTTGCCCTGGGGATGCGTGCGCTCAATGTCTCCGCTGAGATGGCTGCCGGAGAAGACGAGAAACTGGGCGGATGGGCCATGGGTGCTGTGACGGTGGCGGCTCTCGCCCTTGGGCTGGGCGCGTTTGTGCTATTGCCCAATTACCTGGCTTCGTTTGCCAATATCTCCCCGAGGGTGTTGCTCAGCCTGGCCGAAGGCGGGATCCGGTTGGCGATACTGCTCTTGTACATGTACTTGATCTCTCGACAGAAAGACATCCGCAGGGTATTTGAGTATCACGGGGCGGAGCACAAGGTGGTGCACGCTTTTGAGTCCGGTCATGGACTATCGCTATCGGCAGCCCGCGGATACAGCCCGGTTCACGCGCGCTGCGGGACGGCATTTCTCCTTCTGTTCATCGTGGTAGCCGTACTGGTGTTCACGGTGCTTCCGGCTGAACCATTGTGGCTTCGATTCCTGGGAAGGCTGGCGTTGCTTCCTGTGGTTGCGGGATTCACCTATGAGGTGTTGCTGCTGGGCGGCAAATACCCGAAGGCGTGGTGGTTACGGCCTCTCCTGGTGCCGGGACTGCTCCTGCAGCGGCTACTAACTACGCAGGAACCTTCGGATGACCAACTCGAGGTGGCGGTGACTGCGTTGCGTCATGTCACCGAGGAAGCAGCCCCGGCAAGCCTGTCCACCACCTCGTAGGGCACGTGTATGATGCCCAAACCCTCGTTCACCGAGTCAGGGCCGTGGTCATCGGAACCTCCTGTAGGGATAAGGTCCAACTCTTCGGCCAGGGCGGCCAGTTCGGCGGCTGAGGCATAAAGCGGTGCGCGCCCGGTCCGATAGGGGTAGTACACTTCCATGCCTTCCATCCCTGCATCCTTGAGCCGGGAGAGGTCGGCCAACCAGTTCTCCAACGGAAGGAACGCCGGGTGAGCCAGTGCGGCAACGCCGCCGGCCGAGTGAATGGCCTCGACCACCTGGGCGAACTCGGGTCGAGGTAGGGGTGCATAGCAGGGTGCTCCTTGAGCGAGAAAGCGTTGGAATGCCTCTTCCTTGGTGGCGGCCGCCTCGGCCTCCACCAGGGCGGCCGCCAGGTGGGGACGCCCTACGGAACCTTCGGTGCGTTGTGCCACGCTCTCGTATTCCAGGTGGAGGCCAAGACGCAGGTTGACCAGCGAGATCATCTCTTTCATCCGTTCCACACGGTCATCCGAGATCCGGTCCAGCAGCTTTCGCAGTTCCGGCGCATCAGGCTCAACGAAGTACCCGAGGATCTCACCCCGATGGCCGAGGATGTCCGCCTTCACCTCCACCCCCGTGATGACTTCCACCCCTTCCAGCCGTTGATAAGGCGCCGATAGCTGGGGGGCGATGGTGTCATGGTCGGTGATCGCTACGCAGGCGAACCCTGCCAGACGGGCGCGCCGTACGGTTTCGCTCAGGCCCAGAGTTCCGTCGGACCAGCGGGTGTGTAGATGGAGGTCGGCAACTAGCTCTTGGTGCATGGGGAGAGTCTAGTGCCCCTTTGCATCCGGCACCAGGCGAACCCTCACTGGGTGTGCTGGCCCGACGCATCCTTCCATGTTCGGTCGAGGATGCCGTTTATGAACGAAGGCGCCTTGTCCGTACCGTAGCACTTGGCCAGTTCCACCGCCTCGTCGATCACCACTTCCCCGGGCGTACCCGTATGCAGAAGCTCGTACAGCGCCAACCGCAGGAGGTTCAGATCGACCAGCGATAGCCGATCCGTACCCCAGCCTACCGCACGGTGGTCAATGACCTTGTCAAGTTCATCACGTCGCGAGAGCACTCCGGTCAGCAAATCTGTTGCCAAGGACATTTCCTCTGGGGAAAGCTCTTCCTCCTCCAGAAGCTCTGAAGCCGGCACGGGCAGGTACTCACAACGGTATAGGGCGCGCAAGGCTGCCTCACGAGCGCGCCGCCTCACAGTGCGATCACTCCACCGGTTCCGAGGGAGGCGGCGCGGGCTGCGACGAGGCTGTCGCTCGGATATCGAGGTTTATCTCATGTACCGGTATGCCGGTCTTACCCTGTATTTCTCGGCCAAGGAGGTCCTGTATCTGATCGGCCAACCGTGGGGCCTCCTGTTCCGGGGGTAGGCGCAGGCTGATCTTGATGTACACACCGTCGGCGCCCGGCGTTATGCGTACTCGGAATCCGGTCAGTCCCAGTTCCCGCGTGAGAAGTACGGTAGCCAGCTCGCGGATTGCCCGTGGGGCGATGATGATCTCGCCTCTGGGGCCGGAACGTCGGACCGCACGCCTGGTTGCAGCTTGTTCCGACGCGGTCTTGCCGGCCAACACCGCAGCACCGAGAAGGGAAAGCGCAATGACACCCAGAATGGTGCGCCCCCACCATGTGGTCAGCCCAGGCAGCCATCCCTCGGGTACACCTGCTGCCGCCACCCACGCGGCAAACCCTCCCGCAGCTACCAACACTATCGCCGCTGCCATACCAATGATCAGCAATTTACACCTCCTCGGTCTGCTCCCCCTCTTCGGGGAACAGGAGGCGAGATATCTCCACATCGACTGAGCGGACCTGCAGTCCCGTCATACGCTCGATCTCGGCCTTGACCCTCTCCTGAAGCTCCTGTACCACACTTTTTATCTTGTATCCGTAGATCACGGCCACCTTGATGGCCACCTTCACTTCACCGCCCTCTATAACCGTTTCCACTTGTCTCTTGGCGGCTTCTCCTTTGCGCTTGCGGAGCTGTACACCCCGAGGAGAGGTGATGCCCTCGACCTCGGCGGCGGCCAGGCCGGCGATCGTGTTGATGACGTCCCTGGAAATACTGATAGCTCCGCTGCCTGCGGTCACTTCCTGCGTGAGATCCTCTTCTCTTTCCGTATTGTCTTTTCGCTCAGCCATCGCTACCCTCCTCTTCGTCCAAGACGAGTTCGTCTTCCGGGGAGATCACGCGCTTGACAAACACGTTGAGCCGGCCCACATCGACGTTGGCCAGCTGTTCCAGGTCCTCGCGCACCGCCTGCTGCACGGCCTGAGCGACTTCATGCACCGGGTAACCCAAGATGACGGCGATCCGCAACTCGACATTGACCATTTCGCCTTCGGTCTCCAGATGTACGCTCTCCTCGCCCCCGCCGAAGATGGCGATGACCCCGCCGCCGCCCCTAAGGGGGCGCACCCCCTCCACCTTGTCCAGGGCCTTGGCTACAGTGGCGGCGAGTACCTCACCGTGTACGGAAGCTCTGCCTAGCGGCAGCTCCAACACCACTTGCTGCTCTGCCATGCTCCCCTCCTTAGTTCACCCGTTCGACATACGTTCCAGTGCGGGTGTCTACCTTTATCCGGTCCCCCACTCGGATAAACAAGGGGACCTTGATCGTAGCACCTGTTTCCAGTTTAGCAGGTTTGTCACCGCCGGTGGCCGTGTCGCCCTTCACCCCCGGGGGTGTCTCGACCACCTCCAGGGTCAGGAAGCTGGGGGCCTGTACCTGCAGCAACCTCCCCTCGTGAAACAGTCCCTGTACGTCCATACCTTCCAGCAAGAAGTCCTTAAAGGTGGCCAGCAACTCCGGGGGGACGCGAAACTCCTCGAACGTCTGTTTGTCCATGAACACATAGGCGGCGCCATCGTTGTACAGATACTGCAGCGGACGGTTCTCCATAAACGCGGGCTCCAGATGGTCCGAGTCGCGCAGGGTCTCGACTGCTGTCCGTCCACTGGGCAGGTGTCGCAGCTTTGCTCTGACGAAGGCGCTTCCCCGCGCCCGTTTTACGTGCTCAAAGGAGACCACTTCGTAGAGTTCTCCGCGGTATACGAGCGTCATGCCCCGAGTTATCTCGCCGATAGAAAGTGCCACCAATAACCTCCTCTGCAAACTGTATATCCGTTTGTGCCTCTTTCATTGTATAGCATCGGTCGCCTCATGCCGACAAGCAGCCAGTTCAACCTATGCGGTATCTAAGGCCGCCCGCCTTGTCCAGGAGAACATGAAGTGTGTGGGATCCATACAAACCCGCGGTGAGTGCCGGCAAGTACGTTGTGACAGGGGAGAGCGCCGGGGTGCCAAGTGCAATCCCCCAAACGTGGACAAAAGCCAACCATCCGGCTGCTGCCAGAACAGCCAGGTAACCGACCCGGGTTAGTGGGCCCCAGAGAAGAGAGTGGGACAGTCCACGGTGGCGAAACATCAGGGTGTAGGGTATCCAGAGCGCCCGCAGAGGTCCCCATCGGCGGCTTACGGACGCACCGCCGAGATCGAGATCCGGAGATAGCATGATGCTGGCGAGTGTGTAAGATAGGGCGAATACCAGTAGGTGTTGATCCTCTATGCCAAGGGCCGCACCTGCTAGTATCCATATAGGCAGGGTTGCCAGCTCCAAGGCCAAGTGCGAACGTCCCGCAGCCACGTGGTACTGTAGCGTGCGCAGGGTTAAGGGGGCAACCCTTGACCGAGCTGGGAGCAATTGCTACAATCCAGCGTTAGCAGCTAAGGCACCCCAGTGCTAAATTCGAGGAGGTGGGTGATGACTGTCAAACCATTGGGAAACCGTGTCCTCGTACGCGCCATAGAGGAAGAGGAGCGCCGCACCCCCGGGGGGATCGTGCTCCCCGAGGCGGTTAAGGAGGAGAAGGCCGTACGTGGGGAGGTCAAGGCCCTGGGGACCGCGGAAAAATTCGATATGAGTGTTGGTGATAAGGTGCTGATATCGGCCTACGCGGGGACTGAGATCCGCATCGGCGAGGAGAAGCACCTGTTGGTGAAGACCACGGATGTCCTCGCGGTCATCGAGGAGTGAGGGGGTAACGATGGCAGCAAAGGAACTACTGTTTGCAGAAGAGGCACGCAGGAAAGTGATGGCCGGCGTTGACAGACTGGCCCAGGTGGTGCGCGTGACGTTGGGCCCGCGAGGGCGGAACGTATGCATCGAAAAGAAGTTTGGCTCACCGGATATCGTTAACGACGGTGTGACCATTGCCGAGGAGCAGGAGTACGAAGATTCGTTTGAGAACATGGGTGCGCAGTTGGTGAAGGAGGTGGCCTCCAAGACCAACGACGTAGCCGGAGACGGTACCACCACCGCGACGATCCTGGCACAGGCCATGGTCAAGGAAGGGTTCAAGATGGTGGCTGCCGGCGGAAACCCCATGGCGCTCAAGCGCGGGATCGAGCAGGGCTCGCGTGCGGTGACGGATGAGCTGAAGAAGATGTCGCGTAAGCTGGGGACCAAGGCTGAAACGGCCCAGGTGGCCACCATTTCGGCAAACGATCCCGACATCGGGCGGATCATCGCCGACACGATGGAGGTCGTTGGCGAGGACGGCGTCATTACGGTAGAGGACTCCGACACCATCGACACCTACTACGAACTGGTCGAGGGAATGCGCTTCGACCGCGAGTACGTGTCGCCCTATTTTGTGACCGATCCGAAGAAGATGGAGGTCTCGCTGGAAGATCCGTACATCCTGGTCACCGACCGCGAACTGAAGAACGCAATGGAGGTCATTCCCCTCCTGGAAAAGATAGCGCAGTCCGGAAAACCGTTGATGATCATCGCCAAGGATGTCACCGGCGAGGCGCTGTCCACGCTGGTCCTGAACAAGCTGAAGGGTACTCTGAGTTCCTGCGCGGTAAAGGCCCCGGGCTTCGGCGAGCGGCGCAAGGCCATGCTCGAGGACATCGCTGTCCTGACCGGGGGTGTGGTGGTGGCCGAGGACGCAGGGATGGAGATCAAGAACACTACGCTGGAGATGCTCGGCCGGGCGGAGAAGATCCGCGTCACCAACGAGGACACCACCGTCATCAGCGGCAAGGGAGACGCGGAGCAGATCAAGGCCCGCATCGAGCAGATCAACGAACAGATCAAGACCACCGACTCGGACTACGACCGGGAGAAGCTTGAGGAACGAAAGGCGAAACTGGCCGGTGGTGTCGCAGTGATCAAGGTCGGCGCGGCCACCGAAACCGAGCTCGAGGAGAAGAAGCATCGAATGGAAGACGCTTTGGAGGCAACCAAGGCGGCTGTCGAAGAAGGGATCCTTCCCGGCGGCGGAGTGGCATTGTTGAACGCCGGAACGGTGCTGGAGGAAGTGAGCAAAGGCCTGTCCGGCGACGAACGCGTGGGTGTCAACATCCTGCGGCGGGCGCTGCAGGAGCCTGCGCGGCAGCTCGCGGAGAATGCCGGGTTCGAGGGCGCGATCATCGTCGAGCGGCTAAAGAGCGAGAAGCCCGCTGTCGGGTTTGACGTGGTCGCCGAGGAGTACCGCGACATGTTCGAGGCGGGGATCATCGACCCGACCAAGGTCGCGCGCTCTGCGTTGCAGAACGCTGTGTCCATTGCGGGCATGCTTCTTACCACCGAGGCTCTGGTGGCCGAAATCAAGGAAGACAAGGACGACCAGCAGTATCCGACCCCGCCGATGGGTTACTAAGTGACCGAACGCCGCACACACGCACAGAAAAAGAAGGGCCCCGCCGAACCGGGCGGGGCCTTTCTCGGTGTGGTCAGCACACTTGCGCCTTGGCAAGGGGCGGCTCATAATGCCCGCACAATGGGGGGAACGACCATATGGCCAAAAAGTACGTACTGATCGTTGAATCTCCGACCAAGGCCCGCACGCTGACCGGACACCTGGGGAAGGATTACGCTGTGTTCTCCTCCAAAGGGCACGTACGCGATCTTCCTGCCAAGGAGCTTGGTGTCGATGTGGACAACGATTTCTCTCCCACATGGGAGGTGCGAAATCGTCGAGTAATAAGCGATCTTAAGAAGGCAGCGGCGGGTGCCGAACGTGTGTACCTTGCCACCGATCCGGATCGAGAGGGAGAGGCCATCGCCTTTGACCTGGCCGAGCTTCTGGGCAATGGCAGTAGGGACCGTTTTGCACGGGTCTTGTTGCACGAAATAACGGCCGACTCCGTACGCAGGGCGCTACGCAGCCCCGGGGGGCTCGACCCCCTCAAGGTGGAGGCTCAGCGCACCAGGCGCATACTGGACCGGCTTGTAGGTTACCAGGTAAGCCCGGTGCTGTCCGTGGTGCTGGCGGGACGGCGATTTGAGGGCTTGTCCGCTGGGCGGGTGCAGTCGGTGGCCCTACGGTTCATATGCGTGCGGGAGAAGGAGATTCAGCAGTTCGTCCCCCAGCCTTATTGGGAAGTAGGGCTCAGGTTTTCTACCGAGCCGCAGTTCACTGCACAGCTACGAGAACGCATCGAAGACAAGGCTGAGCTGGACGAACTTCTCGGCGCTTTGGAAGAAACGCAAGTTGTCATTACCGGCGTATCGGAGGAAGACGTCAAGCGGCGGCCGTCTCCGCCGTTTATCACCTCCACGCTACAGCAAACTGCCGGCGCCGAACTCGGGTTCTCCCCCCGGCGTACGATGCAAGTGGCACAGAGCTTGTATGAAGGGGTAGAGATTTCCGGCGAGCCGGTAGGGTTGATTACGTACATGCGAACGGACTCCACGCGGGTTTCAGACGCTGCGGTGTCGGAGGCGCGGGAGTACGTCAGGGGACAATATGGGAAGGAATATGTGAGCCCCCGCCCTCGCAGGTTTAAGAACAAACGTCGCACGCAGGATGCGCACGAGGCTGTCCGTCCGACCTCAGTGAGGCGCACACCGCAGGAGGTACGCCGCCACCTGAAGCCCGAGCAGTACAGACTGTATGAGCTCATCTGGCGGCGGTTCGTGGCTACCCAAATGGCGGACGGGGTTTGGCGTAGGCGCAAGGTGGAGTTGGAAGCAGCTGAACGGAAGTTCCAGGCTTCGACATCTTGGGCGGAGTTTCCCGGGTTCACGGAGGTGTACCCGGTGAGCAGCCTCGACGACGAGGGGTTGCCCTTGCCGGAGGGACTTTCCGAAGGTACTGTCCTCCCCCCGCCGGAGGTGGAAGTCCAAGAGAAGTATACCGAACCACCGAAGAGGTATACCGAACCCGGCCTCGTACGAAAGCTGGAACGGGAAGGGGTCGGCCGACCCAGCACTTATGCGCAGATCGTGTCGGTCATCCAAGAGCGTGGCTACGTGCGGCGCGAAGAAGGAAGTCTGCGACCTACCTTGCTTGGACAGGCGGTCAGCGAGTTCCTGCATCAGTACTTCCCGGAGACGGTAGAAGAGGGGTTCACCGCACGCATGGAGGAGAAGCTTGACAAGATACAGGAAGGTCAAGCAGCGCGGCTGGATGTGCTGCGTGATCTCTACAGCCGCCTGCAGCGCAGGCTGGAAAAAGTGGAAGACCTGATGGATCAAGGGACGAAGCCGTTTCAGGTGCTCACGGATGTGGAATGCGAGAAGTGTGGGGCTCCGATGACGGTCCGCGTATGGAAAGGGGGCATGTATCTGGGTTGCTCCAGGTACCCCGAATGCCGGAGCACGCGCAACCTGCCCCCGACGATCCCGTTCCGCGTCGGGGACGAGCAAGTCCAGTTGGCGGATGCCCTTGCGGAGGCGGACAAGGCCCCGGCCCAAGAGTGCCCGGCGTGCGGAAAGGAAATGGAGCTAAGGCACGGAAGATACGGAAGGTACATGTCCTGTACCAGCTGCCGTCAGACCTCACCGGTGTATACCGGTGTCGCATGCCCCTCCTGTGGCTCGGGTGAGCTGGTGGAGAGGTTCGCCCGAGGCAAGGGTCCGTTCTTCGGCTGTGATCAGTATCCAAACTGCAAGTTCACGGTGGCGGGCCAGCCGGTGGACCGGTGCCCGTCCTGTGAAGAGGGGGTCCTCTATGAGGACCCCCGTTACGGTCAACGCTGTTCGAACAAGCGGTGCCCAAGTCGTACTTAAAGTTCTTCCTCGCTGAGCAGCCGGAACTTCTCCAGCTTGCGTATCAGGTCGGAGTTTTTCAGCTTCTCCAGCGCTTCTTTCTGGATCTGTCGCACACGCTCGCGGGAGATCCCGAACGTCTCCCCCACCTCGTCCAGCGTGCGCGGCTGGTTGTCATCCAATCCGTACCTTAGCTCGAGGACGCGACGCTCGCGTGGAGTCAAACGATCCTTGAGGGCACGCTGCAGTTCTTGCTGCAACAGCTCCTTGAACGTCTCCCGGGTAGGAGAAACCGCCCCGCCGTCCTCCACAAAGTCTCCCAGCACTGAACCCTCATCTTCGTAACCGATGGGCGAATCCAGCGATGCCGTGTATTGCGCCGTCTTCTTGGCCTTGATGACGTTCTCCACCGAGGTATCCAGGACCTCGGCCAGGGCCTCCATAGATGGGGATCGGCCGAATTCCTTGGTGTGGTCGCGCTCAGCTTGGTATATCTTACGGATCAGCTCATTGATGTGCGTCGGCACGCGTATCGTGCGGGAGCGATTGGTGATGGCTCTAAGGATAGCCTGGCGAATCCACCACGTCGCGTAGGTAGAGAACTTGTAGCCCTTACGCCAATCGAACTTTTCGGTGGCCTTCATAAGCCCGAGGTTGCCCTCTTGGATTAAGTCCAGGAAAGGCAAACCGCAACCCCGGTACTTCTTGGCTATGGATACCACGAGGCGCAGATTGGCCGCCGCTAGGTGTTCTTTGGCTTCTTTGTCCCCGGCTTCCACGCGCTTGGCCAGCTCCACTTCTTGTTCCTTTGTCAGGAGCGGTACCCGCGATATCTCATCGAAGTAGGTCCTTATAGGGTTCTCGGGGGAACGGCGTTCCGTACCCTCCTCTTCAAACCACTGCACGTTATTCTCCTCCGCATTGTGCTCGCGAACCTTGGCCGTACCCGGCAAGTCGCTCCGCACACTTGACACACTATTCATGAACTCAAACCCTCCTCGCAATCTCCTGCCGATAGGCATAAGTTGAGAGGCCTTGTTTCCGGCGTCCTCCATGACTATACCACAATCGGAGTGTGTTGTGAAGACCTTTAAAAACGGCAAAGGATCAGTGCTAGCGCCTGCTACTGTGGAGCCCTTCGTCGTGAATTGGCATGGCCCCGCCGGCTGTCGGAAAGCAGCTCTGCCAGTACACATGTGGCGTGTTCCAGGTTGGAGACCTCGGTCAGCCGCGCGGCCTGGGGGAGCAAGCCCCGCGACCAGTGCGGGGGTGCAACAAGGATGGCGTGTGCCAGCCCTGCCGTATGGGCTGCCCACGCGTCGAGATGGGTGTCGCCAATGGCCACCGCTTCCTCCGGAGAGCAGCCGAGTACGTTGAGCGGTTCGAGAAACGCCTCCGGCGCCGGTTTCATAGCGATCTCGTCCCGGCTTAGCACGATATCGAACCGGAGTTGATGCTCGGACAACACCTTGTCCACACTGGCACGAGAGTTGTTGGTCACCAACGCTGAACGTAGGCGATTGCTGTTGATAAAACCAAGTAGCTCATGTGTTCCGGGCATCAGTTGTCCATGTGCTGCTCCGCGCGCTTCTTGTTCCGCCAGCAACTCCATCCCTTGGGCACGTTCTTCGGATGAAACCGACTGAAGATGCTCCACGATCGGTTTGCCGTCCGCGGGCAGGCCGAGCGTGCGGCGAAGCCCGGCCCAATCGACGGGCGTTCTCCATATGGTGCCGTCCATATCCACCAGAACCGCACGGATAGGCATGCACACATGGTAACCCAGCTCCGGCGTGGCACCAGCGATGTGTTGAGAAGCGGAGACGGTTGGCTTAGTCCTGTTGGGGGGTGTCCGCCTCCTGTGCAGGCTAACTCTTTTGGCGCACCCTGCCGCCGACCACGATGAGCGCGATGACTGTGGCCGCCAGGTTGGCCTCTCGCTGCGCAGCCCGCAAAGGCGGGCAGTGTGCGTTCAGCATGTGGCTGGGTACCATGGAAGAACTGCTACGGAAGGAGGGCGGAAGTGCGGCCACTGAACTGGTTAGAAAACGAGAAGCCACACCCGGAGCGATGTGTAGGAGCGGGGTCGGACATTGTGCCGCGCGAGGTAGCGGACGACGTGCGCTGGTTCCATGGGCAGATCCCTGGGTTTCGCGAAACTCCCCTCCATAGTTTGGGACAAATGGCAAACGAACTGGGCTTGGGTGGGGTATGGGTGAAGGACGAAGCAGAGCGCTGCGACCTTTCTTCGTTCAAAGTTCTGGGCGGTGCCTATGCAGTATACCGACTGCTCAAGCAGCGGCTCGGAGAAGAGAAGCCACTGACGTTTTCCGAGTTAACCTCACAGTCTGTGCGTGATCGATTGGGCGAGCTCACTTTCGCAGCGGCTACCGATGGAAACCATGGTCGGGGCGTGGCGTGGGCAGCGAGCATGCTGGGGCAGAGTGCGGTGATCTACATGCCCCGGGGAACCAAGCAAGCCCGAATCGATGCCATTCGTGGGCACGGGGCTGACGTGCACGTCATTGCCGGCACATATGATGATGCGGTGGAGCAGATCAGCCAAGACGCGCAACTCAACGGATGGCTAGTGGTGTCCGACACGGCGTGGGAAGGATATGAGGAAATCCCGCGCTGGGTGATCCAAGGGTACACCACGATGTTCTCCGAGGCCCAGCAGCAGTTGGCCGAGGCAGGGCCATCCGCTCCCACGCATCTGTTTTTGCAGGCCGGTGTGGGTTCTCTGGCGGTGGCCGGAGTGTCGTATTACCTTGGACAGATGGGACAACGGGCCCCCAAGTTCGTTATCGTCGAGCCAACCAAAGCGGCCTGCATATTCGAGTCCGCCCGCGCGGCTGATCAAGCACCCCATAGATTTCCCGGCGAGTTGGACACGATAATGGCCGGGCTCTCCTGTGGGCAGCCGAACCCGTTGGCTTGGCCTGTGCTGCGGGACTGTGCGGATGTGTTTGTCTCGTGTCGGGACTTCGTGGCGGCGCGGGGAATGCGCATGTATGCCGCCCCGCTCTCCGGCGATCCACATATCGTGTCGGGGGAGTCCGGGGCAGTGACCCTGGGGGCTCTGAGTTTCATCATGCTAGCTGCGGAGAATGCCGACCTGCGGGAGACCCTCGGGCTGGACGAGGGCTCACAGGTTTTGCTGATCAACACGGAAGGGGCTACTGATCCGGACCACTACCGTCAAGTGGTGTGGAACGGAGCTCATCCGGTGCCCCCCGAAGCGCTTGTCTACCCCCAAGGGTGATGAGCACTTGTATTGCCCCTATGGGGAGGCGGGATGGATAACCAATGTCCACAGCGTATGACACCGGAGGAGTTCCGGCGCTGGGGTCGGAGGGTTGTGGACTGGATTGCCGATTATTGGGAACGAGTGGAAGAGTACCCGGTGTGTTCCCAGGTTTCGCCCGGCGATGTCCGTGCACAGCTGCCCCCTGTGCCCCCCCAGCAGGGGGAGAGCTTGGAGGAGTTGCTCCGTGACGTCGAACGGGTCATCCTTCCCGGACTCACACACTGGCAGTCCCCTAACTTCTTTGCGTTCTTCCCGGCCAACGTGTCCGGCCCGTCGGTGCTCGGGGAGCTGTTGTCGGCGGGGCTGGGGATACAGGGGATGCTGTGGGCGACCAGCCCGGCGTGCACGGAACTGGAGACTCATGTGCTGGACTGGATGGCTGATATGCTCGGTCTACCGGCTGTGTTCAAGTCTTCCGGCCCGGGTGGAGGGGTGATCCAAGACTCGGCCTCCAGTGCTACGTTGTGCGCGCTGCTTGCGGCCCGTGAACGGGCGGAGGGGATGAACTGCCGGGAAAAGGGAATGACGCTCCCCCTGACGGCCTATGCCTCGCGGGAAGCGCATTCTTCCGTTGAGAAGGCTATGGCTATCGCGGGCCTAGGTAGGCAACGTCTGCGGGTTGTGGAGGTCGATGAGAAGCTTGCCATGCGTCCCGAGGCCCTGTCCGAAGCAATTCACCGAGACCGTAAAGATGGCTTCCAACCGTTTTTTGTCTGCGCGACCGTGGGAACCACCTCCTCTCTTGCTGTGGACCCGGTGGGAGAGGTGGGTCGAGTGTGTGCAGCCGAAGGGCTGTGGCTCCATGTAGATGCTGCGATGGCCGGTGTAGCCGCGCTGTGCCCGGAGCACAAAGACCTCCACGCCGGACTGGACTACGCCGACAGTTACTGTGTGAACCCACATAAGTGGATGCTCACGAACTTCGACTGTGACTGTTTTTATGTGGCCGACCGGGACCCATTGGTAGGGGCGCTTACCGTGCTTCCCGAGTATCTGCGCAACGAGCCCACCGAGTCCGGCCAGGTGATCGACTATCGCGACTGGCAGATACCTCTGGGACGCCGCTTCCGAGCGCTGAAGCTGTGGTTTGTCATCCGCTATTTCGGGGTGGAGGGACTGCGCAGTCTGATCCGAAAGCACATTGCTCTGGCGGGGGAGTTCGCTCAGTGGGTGGACGCGCATCCGGATTTCGAGCTGGCGGCACTCCCCTCGTTGAATCTTGTGTGTTTCCGCCACCGCGGCGGGGAGGATCTCAACCGCTGGTTACTAGAACAGGTGAACGCCTCGGGCCGTAGCTATCTGACCCATGCGGTGTTGAATGGGGAGTTCGCCTTGCGCCTGTGTATTGGCCAAGCGAATACGGAACGCAGCCACGTAGCAGGGTTCTGGGAGTTCTTGCAGACACTGGCTGAAGCTGCCTGACTGCGTCAGGAGCCCAGCATCCACGCAGGCGAACATCATGGAAGGGAGGGGGAAAGTGCCTTATCAGTTTCCAGCGATGGCTGTTGCCTTGGTAGCCGGGTTAGCGATCGCATTGCAGTCGCTGTTCTCAGGGATTATCGGCGGGCGGCTGGGAGCGGCGGAAAGTTCGTTCATCGTGCACTTGGGCGGGTTCCTGCTGTCAGGTGTGATTCTGCTCTTGCTCCGCGGGGGAGCCATTGCCCAGTGGGCCACGGTGCCGTGGTACGCGCTGACGGCGGGGTTCCTCGGGGTTGTCATCGTGGCATCGGTCAGTTTCGCCGTGCCCCGGGTGGGGCTGGCTTCCACCCTGACCTTGGCCATCGTCGCGCAGCTGGTCATGGGCGCGGTGCTCGACCACTTCGGCTGGTTCGGCGCCGTCCCACGCCCGCTGGACGTGGCCCGCATTGTCGGATTGGTGGCTGTGGCGGGGGGCACATGGCTCGTTGTGCGCTGATCTCGTACATTGTGCATCTTCGGCACCGTGTGCGGACAGAAAAAGGCTGAAGCAACAACATACCAGTTAGAGGGGGCACGGATGGACACTGCCAAGTTGGATCTTCGCACCGCCGTAGCCGTGACCGTGATGCTGCTCCTTTGGTCGTCTGCGTTCGCCGGGATTCGCAGCGCGCTTCCCAGCATACCTCCTGGGGAACTTGCGCTGTTAAGGTTTCTTGTGGCTTCGGCCGTATTGGGGGCGATCCATGCGGCCCGTGGGGGGTCCCTTCCGCGACGACGAGATGTGCCGCTTATTATGGTGCTGGGGTTCTTGGGGATCACCGTCTACCATGTAGCGCTGAACTACGGTGAAGTCATCGTGACCGCAGGCGCGGCCAGTCTGCTGATCTCTTCCGCTCCCGTGTTCACCGCGTTGTTGGCGGCGGCTGTGCTGGGCGAGCGGTTGACGGCGCGGAGTTGGGTGGGGATTGCGGTCAGTTTCGCCGGGGTGGCGTTGATCACGTTGGGCGAAGGGGAAGACCTTCGCCTTGAACCACGGGCGCTTGTGATCCTGCTGGCGGCCTTCTCCGCCAGCGTGTACAGCGTGTTCCAGAAGAAGGCGATACTTCGCTATTCCCCTCTTGCGTTCACCACCTACGTGATATGGGCGGGGACCATCCCCATGTTGGTGTTCCTGCCAGGGTTGGTCCCTGCGGTGCGGGCTGCCCCATGGGATGCGTTGGTCTCCGTGATCTACTTGGGCGTGTTCCCCGGTGCGATCGCCTACGTGTTCTGGGTGTACGGGCTGAACAGGCTCTCAGCCTCACGGTTGGCAAGCTTCCTTTATCTCAACCCTGTGTTCGCCCTCGCGATCGCCTGGGTGTGGCTGGAGGAGATTCCTAGTTGGCTGACGCTCATCGGGGGGACAATTGCTGTATGCGGTGTGGCGTTGGCCAACTCCCGGCGCCGCCCTCGCCGCCCTCACGTTGTCGGATGAGGTGAGAGCACCGTAGTCTGAAGCGAGGCAGCAGATGACAACGGGACAGGGCATTGTATTTGGGGTCTTGCTGGGCGCTTTGGCCCTGTTTGTGTGGGGGCGGTGGAGGTACGACCTGGTCGCCATGCTGGCGTTGCTGGCAGCCACCGTAGCCGGTGTAGTGCCTGCGGGTCAGGCGTTCGTGGGGTTTGCGCACCCTGCGGTGATTACCGTGGCCGCAGTGCTTGTTATCAGTCGAGGGTTAGGTGCCTCGGGGATCGTGGACGCGCTGGCGGGATTGCTCGCTCGGGTGGGCGAGCGGCTCACACTGCAGGTCCTTGCCCTGACCGGGCTGGTGGCTGTCCTGTCGGCATTCATGAACAACGTGGGTGCGTTGGCCCTATTGCTTCCTGTGGGTGTTCGGATGGCCCGGAGCGCCGGGCGCCCTCCGTCTACGTTGCTGATGCCGCTGGCGTTCGGCTCGCTGCTCGGCGGATTGATGACGCTGATAGGGACCCCTCCCAACATCATCGTTGCTTCATTCCGTGCAGGCAGTGCCGGGGAGCCCTTTCGGATGTTCGACTTCACCCCGGTGGGGGCGGGTATCGCGGTGGCGGGTGTGTTGTTCGTGGCCTTGGTGGGATGGCGGCTGGTCCCCAAGAGGGAGGGTCCAACCTCGCGGGAGGAGCTGTTTGAGATCCGTGACTACCTCACTGAGGTCAGGCTCCCCGAGGAGGGGGCGGCCGTGGGCAAGACGCTACGGGAGCTTGAGCAGGAGGTAGAAGGGGAGTTTTCGGTTGTGGGATTGGTGCGGGGAGAGGATCGTCGGCCCGCTCCCTCCCCGTACGAGAGGCTCACCGGCGGCGATGTGCTCATGGTTATAGCCGATTCGGACACGCTGAAGGAGCTCGTGGATGCGGTGGGCCTGGAGATGGTGGGTGATGTTGAACTGGGGGAAGAGGATCTGCGCTCGGAGGAGGTAAGCGTTGTCGAGGCTGTGGTCATGCCCGATGCGCTTATGGCGGGCCGATCGGTCGCCCAGCTCCGGCTTCGTTGGAGGTACGGGGTGAATCTGCTTGCGGTGGCTCGGCGAGGAGCTCGCCTGCAGCGGAGGCTGGCGGAGGTGCGCTTTCGTGCCGGAGATGTTCTCCTTCTGCAGGGGAGGGAAGACCAGCTACAGGAAGCGCTCGAGCGGCTGGGTTGCCTTCCCCTGGCCGAGAGGGGACTGGCCATCGGACAGCCGCGGAGGATGCTGCTGGCCGGCGGGCTGTTCGCGATGGCGCTTGGTGTGGCGGCGGCGGGGGTGCTCTCGGTTCCGGTGGCTTTTCTGGCCGCGGCCGTGTGTATGGTCCTGACCGGCCTGATCCCGCTGCGACAGGTCTACGAGAGCATTGATTGGCCGGTGATCGTCCTGTTGGCGGGGATGATCCCGATTGGCTATGCGTTGGAGGCTACCGGTGGGGCGGCACTCATCGCCGAAGGCCTCCTTCATCTCGGGACGCGGCTGCCGCCGTTTGTCTCCCTCGGCATCGTGTTTGTGGGCACCATGTTCTTGTCGGACTTGGTGAACAATGCGGCCGCTGCTGTGCTCATGGCCCCGATCGCCGTCAGTGTGGCGGGAGGCCTGGGGGTATCAGCCGATCCGTTCTTGATGGCGGTTGCTGTGAGCGCCTCGTGCGCATTTCTGACGCCGATCGGTCACCAGTCGAACACGCTGGTGATGGTCCCCGGGGGTTACCGGTTCGGCGACTACTGGCGTATGGGCCTTCCATTGGAGATCATCATCATGGGCGTGGGTTGCCGCTGATCATGGTTGTGTGGCCCTTATAGGGTCGGTCGGGAAGGAGGAAACCGAACATGGGCGAACCGAGTGTGTCCGGCGACGGGTTGTACGATCTTGTGGTGATTGGAGGTGGTCCCGCCGGAGCGACTGCGGGACTGTACGGGGCCCGCGCCGGTCTGCGCACGTTGGTGGTGGACAAGGGGCTACGTAGCGGCGCGTTGGGCTTGGCGCAAAGGATCGCCAACTATCCCGGCGCCGGGGGGGAACTGAGCGGGGCCGAGCTCCTTGAGCGCATGCGTGACCAAGCGCGTTCCCAAGGGGCGGAATTCGCTCAAGGGAAGGTGGTCGCGTCCATGTTGCGGGAGGGGGCGCACGAGCTACTGATAGGCGATGGAAGCTACCGGGGGCGGGCGATGGTCATCGCCACTGGCTCGATGGGGCGCGCGCCTTCTGTGGCCGGGGAGGAAGAATTCGTGGGCAAAGGGGTTGGATACTGTGCCACTTGTGACGCAGCCTTCTTCCGGGACAAGACCGTGGCCGTCGTGGGGGACTCAGATGAAGCGGGGGAGGAGACGCTCCTTCTGGCTAAGCTGGCCGGGCAGGTGCACCTGGTTGTTCCAGGCAAGGAAGCGAAGATGGACTCCGATCTTCTGGCCCAAGTCGAATCGCACCCTCTGGTGGACGTCCATATGGCGACCTCTCTTAGGCAGATCTCCGGCGGCGAGCAGGTGGAAAAGGTGCGGCTCCGCCCTCCGGGCGGGGAGGAGTACGAGCTGTCTGTGGCAGGGGTGTTTATCTACCTCCAGGGGGCACGGCCAGCGGTTGATTTCCTCGGCGGACAACTCGAGCTGGACGAGAAAGGGCATATATCGGTGGACGAGTGGTTCTCAGCCAGTGCTCCGGGTGTGTTCGCCGCGGGCGATGTGATCGGCCCCCGGGTAAGACAGGTGGTGGTGGCTGCGGCGCAAGGCGCCCAGGCAGCGATGGCCGCCGAGCGCTATCTATCCGGCCGGGCAGGGATCCGCCCTGACTGGAGCTGAGGGGATCCGTTTCCATCGGTGTCCTGTTGTAGGGGCACGGCTTGACCAAGGACAGTAGGGTGCACGCTTTGTCCAGGGGAGACAGTACACTCCGCGGGGCTCCGTGCGAGAAGAGTTGTCTGCTCGTGCGCGATCCGCAGAAGGGAATGGTCTCCTTTGTACTCGCACGCGACCACCTTCCATTCCCCGTTGGGTACGACTGCCAACGCCTCGGGGCGCAGCGCGATCATGACAGGGCCCCGTCGCTCCTCGGTCAGGGGGACTGTGCCCACTGGGGTTGCGGCGTCCGCCCCGTGTGCAACGGCCGATAGCACGTTGGCGTTGCCCAGGAAGCGGGCCACGAACACCGTCTGGGGATAGCGGTATACCTGGCTCGGCGTTCCCACCTGTTCCAGGTGCCCTGACCGCATAACCGCCAGACGGTCGGCGAAACTCATCGCCTCTTGTTGATCGTGTGTTACCAGAATGGACGCCGTTCGCGCCTGTCGGAGCAGGGTGTACACGTCTCGTCTGGTCACATCGCGCAGTTCCGCGTCCAGGCTGTTAAACGGTTCGTCCAACAGCACGATGTGCGGTCCAGGGGCTAGGGCACGGGCCAATGCCACGCGCTGTTGCTGCCCACCGGATAGCTGGTGAGGTTGGCGGTCGCGTTCTGCGCCCAGGCCTACGAGGCGGAGCAACTCCAAAGCTCGCTCCCGGCGTACGCTACGGGGCAGTCCACGCAAGCCGAACGCAACGTTTCCGTGCACGGACAAGTGGGGAAACAGAGCGTGCTCTTGGAACACAAATCCTATACCTCGCCGTTCCGGCGGAATGCGGGTGATATCCTTTTTTCTTAACAGAACCGTACCGCGGTCGGGGAGATCGAAACCGACGATTAGGCGGAGGGTGGTCGTCTTCCCGCAGCCAGAGGGGCCCACGATAGCGAAGGATTCGCCTTGATCTACATGGAAGCTCACGTCGTCCACCGCACGTATCCCTCCGGAGAACGAGCGTTGTAGGCCGAGCACCTCGAGCAAGTTCATCCGTTGACCTCTCTTCCTAACGTGTAGGTGACAAGGGGTGCTGCAAGGAACACGATGGCCAACGCATAGGGAGCAGCCTGAGCGAACAGGGCTTCGCTGGTATATGAGAATACTTGTGTGGCCAGAGTAGAAAACCCCGGCGGCGCAAGCAAGATCGTTATGGGAAGCTCCTTCATAGCCACGATACATACGAGCGCCGTCCCTGCCAGCACCCCTCGGCCCATGAGTGGCCCTGTGACCTCCAGAAACGCCCGCAGCCAACTGCGACCAAGTGCGCGGGCTCCCTCCTCCAGCCGGGGAGGGGTCTGCAGAAGTGTGCTACGTACCGGCCCCACGGCCAGCGCCAGTAGATGCAGCGCTAGTCCCAGAGAGAGAAGGGCTGTCGTTTGGTACAACCACGGAACGCCGCGCAGACCGAAGAACACCAAAGCCAGGCCGAACGCAAGCGGAGGGGTGGCGTACCCGATATAAGGGGCTCCGGCCAGCGCTTGGGTGAGCTTCCCCGGCCACCTCACAGAGAGGTACGAAACCGCGGCTGCCAGTACGCCGGCCAAGGCGGCAGCAGGCAGCGCAACGGACAGTGTATCGATCGCGGAGCTCGCCAGGGAGGAAAGCTCGGGTAGCAACGGGCGTTGGAACAGCCAGAACCCCAGGGTTCCTATCGGAACG
>SL_5KL_010_SEDDRAFT_10000221_pt1 | contig 36079 bp, 37 predicted proteins | sample SodLakKL_010_SED_FD_9118 | JGI IMG/M metagenome (IMG submission 9118)
GGTTCTTTTTCCTTTTGGCTGCGTCAATCTGCACAATTCTTCGTCAACGTATTAAGATACGCCTCCTCATAATTGCTTGATATCCTTGCCAAAAGAAAAAATCCTCGTTTCCGGAAAGAAAACCGATAGCTTCAGCATCCGGAAATAAAGAATTTCCGGATGGAAACTATCTAAAGAAACTGCTCCACTTTCTGCTGCAGTATACGATACATGAGGGGCTCATGTTCAAGAGAATCCAGAAGCTGGAACTCTATTTCAGGATACTTTTTCTCCAGGTCACCGATCATCGTGGGTATGTCCTTCTGAACGTGGCTGCCGTCCAGAAGAAAGTAGGGAAAGACCACTATCTTTTGGGTCTGACTCCTGGCGAGCTGCTCCACAACCTGTTCCAGGCCGGGCTGGCCCAGGGAAAAGAATGCTCCGTAAATATCCTTTCGGCCTGAATCCTGCCTGATATGCCTGATCAGTTCCAGAAAAGAACTGACTGCCCTGCTGCTGCGGCTGCCGTGAGCCAGAATAACCATTGCCCGTGCTGACATCACCTTTTGCTCCGTGTTCACTCAAAAATTCATAATATATTTTCCCTGTGAAGACAATCACCTGGAAAAATAACAAATTCTGGTATGGCATTAGTAACGTTTATTAAAAAAATTGTTGCTAATTTTTCTTAAAGAGTTAATCATCAATTTGCCAGCAGGATTAAGACTTCTCTGAAAGGCTGTTTCAGGAAAAGTATATGCTGAAGCGGCCGTGCAGAGCTTTTTGAAAAATATTCACCACTTCCATTTACACCAAAATTCTCCAAGGAGGACCTCTATGGCAGACGCAGCTCTAAAACTGGGAGCAGAACCCAAAACCACCTTTTTGGATAAAGTCAGTGATCTATTGCCTGAACAAGGGCATTTGAATCTCTGCCTCACCTGCGGTGCCTGCTCCTCGGGTTGTCCAGCAACCGGTCTGGAAGGAATGGATCCCAGGAAATTTCTGCGCATGGCCGCCCTGGGCATGGACGAAGAAGTAACCTCCACCCCTTGGGTCTGGATGTGTACCATGTGCACCAGGTGTGTCCATGCATGTCCCATGCAGATCAATATCCCCCAGCTTGTATTCCAGGCCCGCAAATCCTGGCCTGAGGAGAAAAAGCCACGGGGAATCGTACAGTCATGCAAGGCAGCCATGATCGACAAGGCCACCAGTTCCATGGGTGCCACTTCAGAAGACTTTGTGGAATCCGTGGAAGAAACACTGGAACAGGTCCGCAGCCAGCAGCGAGGCTACAAGGATCTGCAGGTAACCTTTGACCGCAAGGGGGCCAAGTATTTCCTTAATCAGAATTCCCGCGAGCCCATGGCGGAACCCGATGAAATGGTCCCCCTGTGGAAGATCATGCATGAGGCCGGGGCTGACTGGACTTACGGTACAGCCGGCTGGGCCGCGGAAAACTACTGCATGTTTGCAGGCAACGATGAGGAGTGGGAAAAAATCGTTCGTATCAAGGCCGAAGCAGTGGACGCCCTGGGTTGTGAATACTGGCTCAACACCGAGTGAGGACACGAACTCTACGCAGTCCGGTTCGGACTGGAAAAGTTCAAGATCCCCCACAAGTTCAAGATCGAATCCATCCTGCGCCTTTATGCCGACTGGGTGAGGGAGGGTAAAATCAAGCTCTCCTCGGACTGGAACAAGGATCTCAAGATCAAGTTCACCATTCAGGACCCCTGCAATCTGGTGCGCAAGACCTTTGGCGATTCAGTTGCCGGCGACATGCGTTACGTGCTCAAGGCCTGCGTGGGAGAGGAGAATTTCGTGGACACCTGGCCCAATAAGTCCAACAACTTCTGCTGCGGCGGAGGGGGCGGCTTTTTGCAGTCCGGCTTCAAGAGCGCCCGCCAGGACTACGGCAAAATAAAGCATGACCAGATCATGGAAACCGGCGCCAAGTATGTGATAACACCTTGTCACAACTGCCACTCTCAGGTACACGACCTCTCCATCCACTATGAGGGAGGCTACGAATGTGTTCACCTGTGGACGGTCATGGCCCTGTCCATGGGCATTCTGGGCCCTGATGAAAGGGTCTATCTGGACGCCAACTTAAGCGAATGCGGCATAAACGAATGCACTCTGCCTCCGGATGAATAGCAAAAGAAATCCCGGGACGGGTTTTACCGTCCCGGGATTCAATGCATCTTCAGCCCCATTCACTGAACTTAGATGAATTCTATTGCTCGAAGTGATCAAATCCCTTGAGCTCCAGCTTTTTCCCCTCCATGTAAATCCCTGGCCTGTCAGTTATCCGCCCCAGAAATCTGCATGCGGGCAGACATTTTTGCACGGCCCCGAAACCATCGCTGCTGCACGCCCCAAGCAGGGCGTAGTCCTCTCCCCCCAGCAGGGCAAAGGCTAACGGATCCATTTTTCTGTCCCTGCAGAACGGGATCAGAAGCGGATGGACCTTCAGGTCCCGGTCCAGTTCAACCCCTGTGTCTGGTCTGCAGAACCTGGGCAGATCCCTGGCCAGGCCGTCTGATACATCCATGAGCCCCTTGACTTCCGTATGTCCGGACAGGACCAGACCTTCCCGGATCAGGGGTTCTGGACGCAGGTGCCTGTTTACGGCCTGGACGTAACGGTCCAGCTCAGGATCGTTTTCCTCCAGAAGAACAAGGCCGCAGCGTGCCAGTCCCACTTCCCCGGCCAGAAAAAGCACGTCTCCGGGGTTTCCCCTGGCCCTGAGCATATGCCTTTCCGGGCTTCCCCCCCAGATGGAAACAGCCAGACCCAGGGAACTGCCGAAGCTTACATCTCCGCCGGTGAGGGCTATGTCGAATTCCCGGGCCAGGTCAGCCATGGAAGCAAGCATGCGCCTGCAGAACTCCTCCTCCAGGTACCCGGGCCAGATAAGATTAAGACCGAACCCAAGGGGACTGGCTCCGGCTGCGGCCAGATCGCTCAGGTTCACTGCCAGGGCTTTATAGCCTATGTCTTCCGGAGAAAAGTAACGGGTGCGGAAATGGATATCCTCCAGAAAGAGGTCGCTGCTCATGCACATTTTCTCCGGACATTCAAGCACAGCGCAGTCATCCCCCCTGCCCACCAGCATATGCGCATGGACTGCAGGAAAAAGGCTGTCAATGATTTCCAGGAAGTGCTCCTCGGATTTTATCATGAAAAATCAATCCTCAAAAATAAGGTAATCGCCGCTGATGGTCTTGAGTCCGAACCCGGGGAAGTTGACCCTGTACTTGTTGGGGGGCATGGCCTGCACAACTTTGCCCCGTCCGAAAATTTTGTGCCTGCAGTACCCATTGGCCGGAAATCCGCGAGACATTTCAGGCGGTACCGACACACGGCTTTTGTAGCCTGCCGGAATTTTGGCGTATTGATCATCCCTGAGCCTGCTGTACAATCCGGAATCAATTTCGCGGATGAAGGGACTGGGCAGCACAGGCTGATTGAATCCGCTGACCCGGTGGTACAAACTTTCCGGCACGAAAAGGCCCAGATAGTCCCTGGCCCTGGTACAGGCCACATAAAGCAGCCTGTGTTCCTCGTCCACTTCCCCGGGATCCAGCATGGCCCTGCGCGAAGGAAATCTCTCCTCCACCAGATCGATAATCAGAACTGCTGACCATTCCAGACCCTTGGCCGAATGGATGGTGGACAGAACCAGGGTGTCCTCTCTGGCCTGAAGCCCTGTTGGCTCGGAGTTCTCCAGGACCATGTCCGCCAGAAATACATCCAGCTGATCATAGGCGGAAGCGATCTGCTCCAGCTGCTCCAGGCCCCCAAGGCGTCTGGGCAGGTCCTCCATGTACTTCTCTTCCAGGATAGGCCTGTAGAAGTTCAGAATCTCTTTTAAAAAATGGTACGGGCCTTCCTGAAACTGCCTCTGCTGTTCAAGCAGATGCATGAGCCCGGAAAACTGCTCGCTTCTGGACTTGAACCTTTCCGTCTCTTGTGCAGCATTTGAAGCATCACCCTGGTTAAGAGCGCGGTAGAGGCGCAGGGCTGTCTTGGGACCCACTCCCTTCAAAAGGGCAAGCCCCCTGGTCCAGGCCAGAAGGTCAGGAGGATCAAGAACCATGCGCATCAGGGACAATACATCCTTGATGTGCGCGGCCTCGGAAAACTTCATACCTCCGAATTTCTGGTAGCTTACTGAAGCCCTGTTCAGCTCCACCTCCAGAGGATAGGCGTGGTATGCGGCCCGGAACAGAACAGCGATCTCATGCAGGGGATATGTGGCGCTTAATTTCTCAATCCTTTCCAGCACTGCTTTTGCCTGGCTCGTATCGCTGGCCGGGGTTATCAATTCAGGCTTTGGCCCTTCAAGTCTTGAGGAAAAGAGTTTTTTCTCAAATTTCTGGCCCATGCTTGACAGGATGCAGTTGGTAAGATCCAGCAGCGGCTGGGTGGAACGGTAATTCTGCTCCAGCTTGATGATCCTGGCGCCTGGGAAATCGCGGGGAAAATCCAGAATATTCCCTACATCGGCTCCGCGAAAACCATAGATGGACTGAGCGTCATCCCCCACCACCATTATATTGCCCTGCGGTGATGCTATGAGACGGGCCAGCCTGGCCTGTACCAGGTTCGTGTCCTGGTATTCATCCACCATGACATGTCTGTACACACTCCTGACGTAATCCAGGACTTCAGGATTTTCCTGCAGAAGCCTCTCCGTGAAGAACAGAAGATCGTCAAAATCCACAAGGGAAAGCCTTTGCTTCTCCAGAAAATATTCTCTTTCCAGCCTGATTATATCCTCGAGATAATTTATCAGGTGCATGGCTTCCTGCTCCATGAGCACCTGCAGAGAGATCTCCTTGTTCCTGGCCTTGCTCAGATAGGACAAAACGGTACGGTTGCGGGGAAAGGACTTGTCTCCCTTGCCTATGTCCAGCTCCGAGCGCGCCCCCTTTAACACTTCTTCGGCATCTGCTGCGTCCATGACCGTAAAACCGTCAGAAAAGCCCAGAGATTGAGCAAATTTTTTAAGAAGCAAGAAGCTGAAGCCGTGGAAGGTTCCTCCGCTGACCATGCCCATTTCCCGGTTCAGGAGCTTTCCTGAGCGCCTGAGCATCTGAGTGGCTGCCTTGCGGGTAAAGGTCAGAAGCAGGATGTTCTCGGGGAGCTCTCCCTGGTGCACCAGGTAGGCCAGGCGGTAGACAATGGTCCTGGTCTTGCCGCTGCCGGCTCCGGCTATGACCAGCACAGGACCCCGGGTGGAGGTTACTGCCTCCAGCTGGGCCGGATTAAGGCTCTTTTCAAAATTTATCATAACTGTCCACTGCTTCTACCGCGAACCGTGATCTGTGAGCTATGGCCGAGCAAACATGCCCCTGCACACCGATCACCGACTACTGCTTGCCCTCAAATGCACGCAAATGCCAGCTTTAGCCTATTTCACCGGGGACTACTGACTACTGAATTAATCCCTTAATCCTTAACTCCCTTAATTCTCTCACCATGAACAAATCAACTGATAACCGACAAATGACTACCGGCCAGGGACTGCTGACAATCCGGCCATGATGTCCCTGACGCGGCCCGGCCTTGAGCCCAGGGAATCATAAAAAATAACGTCTTCTGGACTGTGCGTGCCAGTGCGGCCAAAATAGCCGAATATTTCCCTGCGATCAAACTTGGCCTTGAGATCAAAACCCGGCTCGGGCACGCACAATAGATCCGGGGGCAGACCTATGCCGTCAGGATAGATTTCCTCAGCTGTATACACACGGTGCATGACCTTCTGGCCCTGGTGTTCCAGGTCCAGCATGGACCGCCTGATTTTCTGCAGAACAGCCCCTTTCTCCACACGATCTACCCTGCCCCTGGCAAATCTCTCCCGGTCATGGATATATATCCGCCCAGGGTCCAGTGCAAAGGCCAGGCTGGATTCATGCATGCAGCTAAGATCCAGCTCGTTTTCAGGCTTCCGGTCCAGGCGCAGAAACCCTTCGACCCGAAGCAGAACATTGACATCCACCTCGGTCCTGAGCGGTACAAAGCCGTGATCTGACACAAGCATCAGGCGTTTGGGTCCGGGCAGATCCTCGAACCTGCACAGCACCTCACCCGCGGCTGCATCCAGAGACTGCAGCAGCTCCATGCTCGGCTCGTGCAGGGGATTTTTTTGATCCTCAAGGGCTTCAAACAGAAAATGGCTCAGCCGATCCAGCTCGGTAAAAACTACAATAAACATGTCCCAGGCCAGATCAGGCCACAGGAGATCCAGAGCCTTGAGCCTTGAACTTATGGTAACTTTCAGATCTTCCAGAAGATCCCTGGGACTGTCCAGACCAAGTCGGGTATCTGCTTCCAGCCTGTACCCCATTTCATGCAGTATAGGATAAAGCGCCCCGGGGTACACGGCCCTTTCCAGGCTCGGAGCCACAAAACCGGATATGAGCACGCCCTTGAGGGCCGGGGCCGGATAGGTGCAGGGCAGATTGATGATCCTGCAGGTTTTCCCGGCAAAGCCAGGCTCATCCCAGAACACCCCTGCCTTTACGTGGGAGAAATCAATGAGGTCCAGCTGATAGTTGCCCGGGTTGACGCTGGTAAAACCGTAAACCCCGTGTTCTTCAGGGCCTCTTGCCGTGAAGAAAGAAGTCCAGTTGACAGGGGAGATTTCCGGCAGTTCAGAGACAATGCTAATGCACCCGGAAGAGTGCACCAGCTGTTCCAGATGAGGCCAGAGGCCTCTGGAACACAGGTCAAGGGCCAGACTGCGGGACAGTCCGTCCATGCCGATGATCACGGTCCTGCCTTTTGGAAACAAGTCCCTGCCCGGACTGAAACTTTCCTGCCTTGCCAAATGATTTCTTGACGCCTGCATGGGAGCAGGATAAATGATTTACTTTGAGCTGGCAACGCACAACAGACAGTCTACTTTCCCTGAAGCCTGCTTGCCGTGCCCGGGTGGCGGAATCTGGTAGACGCCAGGGACTTAAAATCCCTTGGGACTCTGTCCCGTGCCGGTTCAAGTCCGGCCCCGGGCACCAGTATGCTCCCGGCTTTTGAAACAGTGGTTCAGTCCGGCAACCGCATCCAGCAGCCACACCAAGTTATTATCTCTGTACCAGGAGAAATCCGGTGAAAAAAATCCTGCCCGTGCTTTTGTGCTGTCTGTTCATCTTTGTCCCTGCTATATTGGTTAAGGCTCAGGCAGCTGAATCAGGCACCCTGGAACTCGAGGCCGGTCTGAACCATGCTTTCAAGGCCGGGATAAAAGATTCAGATGCTTCGGTGTCCAGGACCAGGTACGGTTTCCGGGCCTCCTGCTCCCATTTTACCCTGGGATACGATTATACGCGTTATTCCTGGGACAACCATCAGGACCTGGGCCTGACCGGAAACAGCCGCACCCCGTGGGACGATATGCATTATCTTTTCCTGACCGCCAACAGGAATATCCTGCTGAGCCAGGAATGGATGCTGAACCTGGGGGGAGGAATAAGCAGCGCTTTTGAACGGGAGATGTCCGATTCTTTCGGATTGGCCGCCAGGGTCATGTTTTTCAGATTATTCGAGAGTGGCTGGTCAGCCGGGATAGGACTGGCAGGAGCCTGCCACCCGGTTAGAAGCATTGTGCTGCCCGCTCTGAGTCTGGGATACGGTTCCCCCAGGGATCCGGGCCTGTCCTTCAGGATAGGATTCCCCTCTACAGAAATGCGCTACGTTTTTACTGATACGATTGCCCTCAGGGCCGGAGCCGACTTCAATGTAAGGGCATACAGGCTGAAAAACGACAGCCAGGTTGCTGAAAAGGGGTACTTCCGGGAGCAGGCAGTGAAATTAAGCCTGGATGCGGAGATCAGACCAATGAAGAATATNACCCTGTCTATGGGTCCATACTTTCTTCTGGCCCGGGAATGGAAAATCTATGACCAGGACAAAAACCGGATTGGAAAAGAAGAATTCAAGAACAGGCCCGGACTGAAAACAAGTCTCAGCTGGAGGTTTTGACCCTGATGACTGCACTCATCCCTGCCATAAAACAAAAAGGGCTCTTCGACGTTTGCTGTGGATTAGTATAGCATTCTGGATAAAGCTCTTTATTTTTAACTGGGTGTAAAATCCACACGTTGCGTCGAGGAACCACAAAAAGTATCGCAGAGAATTGCCGGGTGACCGGCGGGTGTGTCTTTGGATGTTTGAAAGTAGAGGACAGTGAGGTAACTAAAGATCCGGTCCATCAGGAACCGGATCTTTAAACTTTGCAGGCGCACCTGTATAGCAGCTTATGATTCAGGCCGGTTTTGGCCTAAGAGATTTTGCCCCTGACCACGTATACCGGATCGCTGATCCAGGTCTTTTGAATGTGCGGGTCATCAGCCGGCCGGTACCAGTTGCGGATGCTTAAGCTTTCCAGATCCTTGAAGGCTCCTGTGTGCAAAAGCAGATCCAGGACAAATCCCACCCTTTCGAATTCATGCAGCTCCTGCCAAAGCCTGGTGACCTTGGGTGGAAACCAGCGGCTGGAGAACCCCACCAGGAATACCCCGTTTGGCCTGAGCACCCTGGACACTTCCGCGGCTATGGCGACCGGGTGGATCAGGTATTCCACAGACAGACTGCACAGAACCGCATCAAATGATTCGTCCTGATATGGAAGCACAGGACAGCGGTTCAAGTCATGCACAGTGTAGGCATCCAACCTGGGATTTGCATCCATTTCCAGGGCATTCAGGCCCAGTCCAACGACCTTTGCTTCCAGGCTTTGGGGAAGGTGCGATGTCACGCTGGCCATCAGGTCCAGAATGCGCATACCCGGTTTTATGCTCCTGCAGTACTCCCGGCCGAGAAAATTCCCGGCTCGGGAATCTATGTGTTCCACAAACCTGGGTGATGAATAGAACAGCCCGTCATCACTCTGGTCGGCGCGCTCAAAGCTCTGGCTGGATACAAATTCAGTGGCGGTTCCAGGAATCCTGGCCTGCATGCCTGGTCCGGTTCCCAGAATTACCTCCATCCAGTGGTTTACTCTGCCACCGGTTTCACAGTCCTTGACCGCCATATCCTCCAGCCTGGCCTTTACTCTGAGTTTCTTATCAGCAAGGGGATGGGCGCAGTCGGCCACAAGGGATGAGTTGTCCCTGAAGAGCAACCTGCACGGACGCATATCCTGTGGAAAGAAATGCGCAGCGCCCAGCAGCCCGCGGGGATAGAACCTGCCTACCCCGGGGACTATTTCCCTTCCCATGAATTCCCTGTTCATGAAATCCCGGGCACCGGTTCTGACAATGTCCTGATCCTTGCGGCCGGGCAGAGCATCACCCGGTCCGAATTCCATCTCAATTTCCTGTCCCTTTTCCAGGCCCAGGAGAGCGTCCTTCATTCCCCGGGGAAAAATATCACGCCACATGTTGACCCTGGGGGCTAGAAAATGCTCTCTGTGTAAAGCTTCACTGCTTTCCCACAAGACTTCAAAACAGATTTCTGCCAGAGATTCATTGTCCAGTCTGTTCATTCTCTTCTTCTTTGCTCACCCTGGATTGGGTTCAGAGGTTATAAAAATTCTCATACAAGGTGTCCCAAAACATCAAAAGTAATAATTACTAATTATAGCATTGAATCAGTCAACATGCCCTGAGCCGAATATTCGTTCAAGTGCTTTATGTCTGAAGGAAAAAATCTGCTCCAGCCTGGGACGTACAAGAAAATAATGCACCGGTGCTGAAAAACGGCCAAATGGAAGAGCATAGTGCACCAGGTCAATGATCTCCGTTCCCCGGGAGCTTTCATGAAAAAGGTGCTGGTGGTGCCAGAAACGGTATGGTCCCAGACGCTGTTCGTCCACGAAAAAATACGGTTTCTTGACATGGGTAATTTCCGTAAGCCAGTACATGGATATGCGTGCAATGGCCCGGATTTCATACTCAATGATCATCCCGGAATACATTTCCCCTGGTGAAACAAAACGAATGTCAAAACAAAGCCATTCAGGAGTGATCCTGCACAGATTGCAGGGATCAGAAAAAAATGCCCAGGCGGTTTGAATATCTGCAGGAATGGTCTGAGCATACTGAAGACGGTGGATGTTCATTTTCAGCTCCTGATCGATATTTTTTTTTGCACTTGCCGGGATAAGGGTTATAATACATACAGGCGCTTGGCAAAAACAAAGTGCTCCATCCGGTGATTTCCGGCAGGCAGAAAGACCCGGATTTTCAAACCTGTCAGCAAGGAAGGTGAAACAACATGACACAAAGATCTTTACAGCATAAGAAAGTGACCATCATCGGCACCGGCATGGTGGGCATGTCCTATGCTTACGCCCTGACCATCAAGGGACTGGTGCGCGAATTAGGCCTGATCAACAGATCCCGGGACAGGGCTGAGGGAGAGGCCATGGACCTGAGCCACGGTCTTCCCTTTGTGGAGCCGGTGGACATACGTGCCGGAGGCTTTGAAATGTGCCGCCACGCTCAGATCGTGGTCCTTGCGGCCGGGGAGAGCCAGAAGAAGAACGAGACAAGACTGCATTTGACCGAAAGAAATACGGAAATAATCAAAGACTGCATCCCCAGGATCCTGAAGTACAACCCTGATCCCATTCTGCTGGTGGTGAGCAATCCCGTGGATATCCTGACCCATGTGGCCCTCAAGGCTTCAGGGCTGCCGCCGGGGAGGGTGATAGGTTCGGGCACGGTTCTGGACACCATGCGTTTTCGCTACCTCCTTTCCCAGCACTATGGCGTGGATTCCAGAAATGTTCACGGATACGTCATTGGCGAGCACGGAGACAGCGAGGTTGCCGTATGGAGCAGGGTAAACATTGCAGGCATACCTTTGGAGGAATACTGTGAAATCTGCGGGAACTACATTGAGGACAAGAAGAAGGAAATCGAGGCCGACGTTCGAGATGCAGCCTATCATGTGATCCAGAAAAAAAAGGCGACCCACTACGCCATTGGCCTGGCTATGGTGCGGATCACCCAGGCAATACTCATGAACCAGCACAGCGTGCTTACTGTCAGCAAGCTGACCCAGGGAGCTTACGGCCTGGAAGATGTCTGTCTTTCCCTGCCCTGCGTGGTGGGCTCCTCTGGTGTGGACCGGACACTGACCAGCCCTTTGGACCCAGGCGAACTCAATGCCCTGAAGAGATCCGCCCGCATTCTTAAAGAAACCATGGAATCCATAGAGCAGTAAATCAGGCCTGGCTTTTGGCGCCTGAAATAAAATGTGAACTCCTGGAAACAGGATACGGCAGGTCTTTTCAATAAAACAGCTGCCAAGTTGCCCAAGGTTCCTCGACGCAACATGTTGATTTTACTTATAGTTAAAAATAAAAAGCTTTATCCGGAATCCCGGAGCCGGAAACACGGAATGTAATGCTATAATAACTCCACAGCAAACTTCGAAGAGCCGTTGCCCAAGAAGCTGCTTATGTGCGGGTCCTTGCCTGAATGGGTGCTGCCGGGCCAGCAGATTGAGGTACTGACCCGGCTGTGCCTAGGCTGTTCTGGCCATGGGCTTTTTTACTGCCCCTGAACGCAGGCAGCTGGTGCAGACCATGATTCTATGCACTCCTCCACGGGGCAGTTGGGCCCTGACCCGGCACAGGTTGGGCAGAAACCGCCTTTTGCTGTGATTGTTGGCGTGGCTGATATTATTTCCTGTGCGTGGCTTTTTGCCGCATATCTCGCATTCCCTGGACATATCTGACCTCCTGATAATCCTGGTTGCTTTTTTTTCATGAAATATTAAAATGTTGTGTCAAATCAGAAAGAAAAACCTTTCCTCTGAACACTGAAAACAGGTTCCAGGGCTGAGTGACCGGACTATACCGGCAGGTGCAGCAGGTGCAATTAAAATCCGAACCTTGTATTGCCCTTGTCATAACTAAAATAATAAATACTAAACTGTAATAAAATAAATTGCAAGAGCATAAATCTTGACATTATTCTGATTTCAAAGATAATAAAACACTTTTGAGCTTATCCATGTTATTGTTAAAATGGNTGTCTTTATCCGATATCCCTGCACAGGGTCAAAGATTTTCCTTTCAAGACGACCCCAAGTGGTTATTGTTGTGGGAGCGGTTTGCCCTTGACTGTCATGTGATCAAAAGCCTTGTCACCTCCCTGGAAGTGACACCCCGGCAGGAAGGTGTGTACTTCAGGGGCACAATCATGGGAGAGGTGTCCCTGAGCTGCTCCAGATGCCTGGAACCCGGCACAGTGGATATCAGCTACGACATTGATGTTTACGAACTCTATGCTGAGGATGCACAGAAACTGCCCCGTGAGCGCCCATTGAAGGAAGAGAACGGAAAGTGGTGGTTCAGCCCGGAACAACTGGCCTGGGAGCATTTTATCCTGGCCCTCCCGGACAAACCGCTGTGTGCTGAGACCTGCCTGGGGCTCTGCCCCGGTTGCGGGGGAAATAGAAATTTTGGTCAGTGCGCCTGCTCCCAGGAAACTCTGGATCCAAGGCTGGCGATGCTGCGCAACCTGAAAATAAACCGATAAAGAGGTTGATAATGGCTTTACCCAAGAAAAAAACATCCAGATCCAAAAAAGGCATGCGCCGGTCCCATGACCATATTCCGACGCCAAATTTTATTTACTGCGACTGCGGGGAGGCCACCCTGTCCCACAAGGTCTGCCCTCAATGCGGAACATACAGAAGCCGCCAATACCTGAAGCCTTCACAGGATGCAGCAAGCTAAGCCCATAATCGCCGTGGATGCCATGGGGGGAGACACAGGCCCGGATGTGGTCATCCCCGGTGCCCTGAAGGCGGCCAGACAGGATGAACTGGGCCTGGTCCTGGTAGGAGACCAAGACAGGATTGACAGGATTTTAAGCAGGGAAAAAACCCGGGGACTCCATCTGGAAATCGTTCATTCCACGGAAGTGGTGGAAATGAACGACAAGCCCTCAGAGGTGCTGCGGCGCAAGAAGAACTCCTCCATCCAGGCCGCATTCATGGCTGTGCGGGATAAAAAAGCCCATGGAGTGGTCAGCGCCGGCAACTCCGGAGCAACCCTTGCCTGCGGCATGTTTACTCTGGGCCGCATCAGGGGCATTGAACGTCCGGCACTGGCTTCCATACTTCCAACAGAAAAAAAAGAACCCCTGATCCTGGTGGATGTGGGGGCCAATGTGGAGTGCAAGCCCTACCACCTGGTGCAGTTCGGGCTCATGGCCGAGGTTTTTGCCCGCAGCGTGCTGCACATTGACAGGCCCAAAGTGGGCGTGCTGACCATTGGAGAAGAGGAAGGCAAGGGCAACAAGCTGGTCCTGGAAACCATAAAGCTGTTCAAGATGTCTTCCATGAATTTCATCGGCAACATCGAAGGCCGCGACTTTTTTACCGGCAAGGCAGACGTGGTGGTATGCGACGGCTTTGTAGGAAACGTAGCCCTGAAGCTTATGGAAGGGCTGGCCTTGTCCCTGAGCAGAATTCTCAAGACCGAGGTAAAAAAGAGCCTGCTGGCCAGACTGGGCTTTGTGCTGGGCACAGGAGCCATCAGAAGATTCGGCAGGCACATTGATTACGCCGAATACGGCGGTGCTCCCCTTCTGGGTCTCAATGGAATAGGAATAGTATGTCACGGATCATCCAATTCCAAGGCCATAACCAATGCAATACTGATGGCCGGTGAGTTCGTTCGCAACCAGGCCAATGAACATCTTGTTCAAGGTTTGGGAGCCAATCAGGATATCGGTCTTTTCGGCAAAAAGGCCCTGCCCAGGAAACAGTCGTTATGAATACTGGTCTTTTCAACCCTGCCTTTAGAATCGTGCATACCTGAAGGGCTGCAGGATACTGTTTCTCCATGAAATACAATTGCTATATCACAGGGTTCGGCTTTCATGTTCCGGAAAAGATCATGACCAACCACGACTTTGAACACCTGGTGGACACATCCGATGAGTGGATCACCTCCCGAACCGGAATAAAGCAGAGGCATATCAGTGCCGGCCAGACATGTTCGGATCTTGCATATCAGGCATCCCTCCAGGCCCTGAAGGAAGCCCTGATTACCCCCCGGGAGCTTACTCACATCATTATGGCTACATTTACTCCGGATACCTATTTACCCAATGCTGCCTGCGTACTCCTGGAAAAACTGAAGCACAGTAATATTGCTGTCATGGACATCAACACTGCCTGCACCGGGTTTGTCTCCGGTCTGGAAATAGCCAGGGGCTTATGTGCTATCTCCTCCAAAGCCAATGTTCTTCTGGTGGCTTCAGAGGTGCTGACCTCCAGGGTTAATTTTGACGACCGGAGCACCTGTGTGCTTTTCGGAGATGGTGCAGGAGCAGCAGTCATATCCAGTACCTGCTCCCCCGCTCATAACATGGCTGGCAGTTTGGTGGATGTCTGTCTCAAAGCTGACGGGGCTCTTGGCGAACTGCTGACCGTGAAAGGGGGAGGATCAGCTTACCCCCTGACTCTGGGCCAGCCTGTGGGCGAAAATTTTTTTGTTCAGATGGAGGGCAGGGAGGTGTTCAAGCATGCAGTACGATCCATGTACAATGTAAGCCTGGAAATACTTGAAAATAATTCTGTCCGACCCCAGGATGTAAGCCTGGTGGTTCCCCACCAGGCCAACATAAGGATTATTGACGCTTTAGCCAAAAAAATGAACCTGGATTCCAGTAGGATCTTTGTCAACGTCCAGAAATACGGCAATACCTCGGCTGCTTCAGTGCCCATAGCCCTGGCCGAGGCCAGGGAGTCCGGAAAAATCAGGGCCGGAGATCTGGTCCTGCTGGTAGCCTTTGGAGGCGGCTTTACCTGGGGAGCTGCCCTGGTGCGGTTTTAGCAGGGAGTTACCCCTTATCATTGAGTCACTGGCAATGTACTGTCTGGATGCATGGACATTAACATGCGCAAAAGAATCCAAGGCCGGATGAGCCCGGCACGGCCCTGTCCCGCCCTGGCCTGAATTAATCAGGCCTTGGACTGCATGGCTGGAAGTTAAAGCCCATCGGCCTGTCAAACCTGAAGAGAGTTCAATATGTCTGATCTACCCAAAACAGCCCTGATCACCGGAGGCTCCAGGGGCATAGGACGGGCCTGTGCCCTGCGCCTGGCCAGAGCCGGCTACCTTGTATACATTACATACGTGAGCAGGCCTGAGCAGGCAGAGGAAACATGCCGGTTCATAACCGACAGCGGCGGACAGGCCGGGTCCTTTGCCCTGGATATCGGCAGCCACCAGGCCATTGAAGGCTTCTTCCAGAAAGAAATAAAAGACAGGGTGTCCCTGCAGGTCCTGGTCAACAATGCAGGCCTGACTCGAGACGGCCTTCTGGTGCGCATGAAGCCGGAACAGTGGCAGCAGGTGATAAATGTCAATCTAACCGGATCCTTCGTATGCCTGCAGCAGGCAGCCAGGCTGATGATGCGCAGCCGTTCCGGGAGAATTATCAACATCTCCTCTGTCACTGCTCAGACCGGCAATGCGGGTCAGGCCAACTATACAGCAGCCAAAGCCGGTCTCATCGGTCTGACCAGGACAGCAGCCCAGGAGCTGGCGCCCAGAAATATTACCGTGAATGCTGTGGCCCCGGGTTTTATAGACACGGATATGACCGCTGACCTTCCACAGGATCTCAGGGACAGGTTTCTGCAGATGATTCCGCTACAAAGATTCGGCAGTCCGGAAGACGTAGCCGCCTGCGTGGCCTTCCTGGCCTCGGAAGAGGCAGCATACATCACGGGTCAGGTGTTTGGAGTTAACGGCGGACTCTACATGTAGTACAAAAACAGCTGTATTTATAAACTTGAAACTCGGTCCGCCATATTATATGAGTTCACGGAATATCCTGTTCGCACTGCACTCGCAGAGTCAACGCTAAACCAACCATGTTAAGGAGAGAAACAATGTCTGTAGAAGAAAAAGTCAGGGAAATCGTCGTGGACCAGCTTGGCATTTCATCTGATGAATTAAAACCGGAATCCAAGTTTGTTGAGGACCTTGGTGCAGATTCTCTGGATTTGACCGAACTGATCATGGCTATGGAAGAGGAGTTTGATATAGAAATCGATGATGAAAAGGCGCAGGAGCTGCTCACTGTTCAGGCTGCCATTGATTACATAAAGGCCAACCAGCAGGCTGCAGGCTGAGCCTTGTTCATATTTCCCCCTGTTTCATGCATGACAACCATTAATATTCACCAGTACTTGCTGCTATATTGCCGTCATCCTGTTGTTCCCTGACCAGCGGCCGGTACGCACTGAAAACCAGATGCAGGACAGTAAATGATGCCTAGAGTTGTTGTAACCGGCCTTTCGGCCCTCACGCCGGTGGGGAATGATCTGGAGAGCAGCTGGAACAGTCTGCTGGCTGGAAAAAGCGGGGTTGACCGACTGACCAGGTTCGACTGTTCCATGTACTCAGTCCGAATTGCAGCTGAGGTCAAGGATTTTGACCCTGTCAGGTTCATGAACCCCAAAGAAGCCAAGCGCATGGACCGCTTTTGCCATCTGGCAGTGGCTGCAGCCGGGATGCTGGAACAGGATGCGCACATGAGCCCGGAAAGCATGGACATGGACCAGTGCGGAGTGCTTCTGGGCTGCGGTCTGGGAGGGCTGGAAACCATTGAAGAATTCCATTCCAAGCTCTTAAAATCAGGCCCCAAAAGGATCTCTCCCTTTTATATTCCTTTACTCATCGCAAATATGGCAGCCGGCCAGGTATCCATCTCCACCGGAGCCAAAGGGCCCAACCTGGTCACCACCTCTGCCTGCGCCTCCGGACTGCACGCTATTGGCTACGCCTTTTCGGACATCAGGCTGGGCCGGGCCAGAGCCATGATCACCGGAGGTGTGGAATCCACAATAACTCCCATGGCTGTTTCCGGGTTCGGCGCCATGAAGGCACTGTCCACCAGAAATGATGATCCACAGCAGGCCAGCCGTCCCTTTGACCGGGACCGGGACGGGTTTGTTATCGGTGAAGGCTGCGGGCTCCTTCTGCTTGAAACCCTGGACAGCGCCAAAGAAAGAGGAGCCACCATATATGCCGAAGTGGTGGGGTTCGGGGCTTCGGCGGATGCATATCATATTACCGCACCGGACGACTCGGGTGAAGGCATGGCAATGGCCATGAGGCAGACCCTGCGTGAAGCAGGGGTGAACCCTGAACAGGTGGACCACATTAATGCCCATGGAACATCCACCTATTTGAATGATATCACTGAAACCAAAGCAATCAAGGAAGTTTTTGGCAGACATGCCTATGATCTCCTGTTGACAGCCAACAAATCCATGATCGGACACACCCTTGGCGCTGCCGGAGGCATAGAAAGCGTATTCAGCATCAAAAGCCTGTATCACGGGCAGGTTCCAGGCACCATAAATCTGGAAAATCCTGACCCGGAATGCGATCTGAACTATTGCAGCCGGGGCAGTGTAAACAGAAATATCAATTATGCCCTGTGCAACTCTTTTGGTTTCGGCGGAACCAACGGCTGCATACTGTTTAAAAAATTCGAGGAATAAGGGCTTGTTGGCCCGTTTGAAAAAGGAGAGCCAGAAAAGATGAGTATAGAAGAAATTAAAAGAGTTGATCCGGAAATAGCCCGCAGCATCGAGCTGGAGGAAAAGAGGCAGCTGACCAAGCTGGAGCTCATAGCCTCTGAGAACTTTACCTCCCGGGCAGTCAGAGAAGCCATGGGCACGGTCATGACCCACAAATATGCCGAAGGCTACCCGGGTAAAAGATATTACGGCGGCTGCGAATATGTAGACATGGCCGAAGAGCTGGCCCGGGAAAGGGCCAAGCAGCTTTTCAGGGCCGAATACGTAAATGTCCAGCCCCACTCAGGATCTCAGGCCAATATGGGTGTCTTTTTCGGCACCCTTAAACCCGGGGACACCATTATGGGCATGGATCTCTCCCACGGAGGACATCTGACCCATGGATGCCCGGCAAATTTTTCCGGTCGTCTCTACAAAACCGTGTTTTACGGTGTGCAGAAAGAAACCGGCCGCATCAACTATGACCAGGTGGAAGAACTGGCCATAAGGCATAAGCCGGACATGATCATAGCCGGGGCCAGCGCCTACCCCAGGATTATCGATTTCCGGCGCTTTCGGGAAATTGCGGACAGGATCGGGGCCAAACTCACCGTGGATATGGCCCATATAGCAGGAATCATCGCAGCTGACCTGCATCCTTCCCCAGTGCCCCACGCTCACTTCACCACCACTACCACCCACAAGACCCTGCGCGGGCCACGTGGCGGCATGATTCTGAGCACCCAGGAATACGCCAAGATGCTTAACTCACAAATTTTTCCAGGCATCCAGGGGGGCCCTCTCATGCATGTCATCGCTGCCAAGGCCATTTGCTTTACAGAGGCCCTGGCCCCGGAATTCAAGGAGTACCAGAAGCTGGTCATTGAAAATGCCCGGGCCATTGGAAGCATGCTCATGGAAGGAGGTTTCAGCCTGGTCTCCAAAGGCACGGACAACCATCTGCTGTTGGTAGATCTGACCAACAAGAACATTACCGGCAAGGATGCTGAGATCGCCCTGGACAAAGCAGGGATGACCGTAAACAAAAACACTGTTCCCTTTGAAACCAGATCGCCTTTTGTAACTTCCGGGATCAGAATCGGCTCCTCTGCCCTGACAACCAGGGGCATGACGCCTGAGCATATGGAAAAGGTGGTGGAATGGATGATTGACGCTCTGGACAATTATAAAAATGAGGAACGGCTTAACCGCATCAGCAGGGAAGTGGAAAAATTCGCTTCCGGATTTCCCCTGTTCGCCTGGTAGTCAATGTTCAGAGGCCAGAGTACAGAAAGTTTGAGCCTGAAGAACAGACCCGGGAGAATGCATTCAAGCGACAGGCAGTGTCCGTCTGGCAGGCATGTCCGCAGCCGGCAGTATGCTTTGGCAGGATGCCCTGCCAGGAGTGCCCTGCAGGAGGATTTTTTTGAGTCAGGAAAGACTGTCCTGGGACGAATACTATATGCGCATCACTTATCTGGTGGCCCGGCGCTCCACCTGCCTCAGGCGCACCGTGGGAGCCATTGCAGTCAAGGACAAGCGCATCCTGGCCACGGGCTACAACGGGGCTCCGGCAGGGCTTGAACATTGTCTGGATGTGGGCTGCCTGCGGCACAAACTCAATATTCCCTCTGGAGAGCGTCACGAACTTTGCCGGGGTCTGCATGCCGAACAGAATATCATAGTCCAGGCGGCCATTCACGGAATCAGCATTTCCGGGTCTACCATCTACTGCACTACCCAGCCCTGCCTGATCTGCTCTAAAATGCTTATCAACTGCAAAGTTAATCAGATATATTTCAGCCAGGGCTATCCGGATCAACTGGCTCAGGACATGCTGGTGGAAGCAGGAGTGGGCTTTGAGCTGCTGCCTGTTCCTGAAGATTAGCTATTCGGCTCCTTGATACAATTTATGGATCTTACCATCCAGGCAACCTCAACATGGGACGCCGGATCCATGAGTACATGCTCAGCAACAAGAATATGAACCAAAGCGACTTCATGCTTCAGGCCGTGGACCTGGCACGAAAAGGCACCGGGTATACCGCCCCCAATCCCAGCGTCGGAGCTCTGGTGGTCTCCGGAGACATGGTGCTGGGACGGGGATGGCACCGGGCATACGGTGAGAACCATGCCGAAGTTGAGGCCATCAGGGATGCGCTTGCCGGGAAGGCTGACCTTTCTTCCTGCACCCTGTACGTGACCCTGGAGCCCTGCAATCACCACGGCAAGACTCCTCCATGCACAAATGCCATTGTCAGGGCCGGCATAAAAAATATGGTCGTCGGAACCAGGGACCCCAATCCCGGAGTTGCGGGCGGGGGAGTGGAATTCTTGAGAAGCAGGGGAGTCCGGGTAACAGTAGGGATAGAAAGGGAAAAATGTCAGGATTTGATCGCTGACTTCAAACTGTGGCAAAAATCCAGGCGGGCATATGTTTTCCTGAAAACCGCTTCCACCCTTGACGGAAGGATAGCAACACGTACAGGACATTCCAGGTGGGTAACCTCCATGGCCTCTCGGATTATGGTGCATGAACTGAGATCCCGGGTGGGAGCAGTGCTTGTGGGTGGAAACACCTTTTATCAGGACAACCCGGCCCTTACCTGCCGGAGCAAGGACAACTCCAGGCAGCCTTTGGCAGTGGTCCTGACCACCAGACTGCCCGATGCCCGGGGGGATTTCTTTCTTCTTCGCCACAGGCCTAAGCAGACCGTATTCTGGAGCGACATGGCAAGTGCTTCATCCACCAGGGCGGAACAGTTGACCTCCATGGGCTGTACGGTCATGGGCCTGAAAGAGACCGATGGCGGCCTGGATCTTGAGCAAGGGCTTGAGCGGCTGAGACAGGAAATGGGAGTGTATCACGTGCTTTGCGAGGGCGGTGGCAAGCTGGCGCTCAGCCTTCTGGAGCAGAAGCTGGCTGATGAGATCTGGGCCTTTCTGGCCCTTAAGGTTTTGGGGGATGAGCAGGCCGCAGCAGTTTACAGCGGCAGGGATATTCAGCTCATGGATCAGGCCCTGAAGCTGCGCCTTGGAGAGATGAGACACCTGGGAAATGACATATGGTTCAGGATGTTTCCTGAGGTGGGGAATAATTTATTGACCATTTCTAAATAATCGGAGAAAATTTAAAGATATGTTTACCGGCCTTGTACAGGGTACCGGCAAAATAGCCGGACAGAACAGATCAGGGGTGGAGACCAGGTTGAATATCCAGCCCGGTTTTGTGCTGCACAGCCTGCGCCGGGGAGAAAGCATCGCAGTAAACGGTGTATGTCTCACTGTGGAGGGCTTTACCCCGGACAGGTTTTATGTTTATGCTTCAGAAAAGACCCTGTCCGTGACCAATCTGGGGCTGCTTCGGACCGCAGCGCAGGTCAATCTGGAAAGGGCCCTGGCCCTGGGAGACAGACTGGGAGGACATCTGGTATCCGGGCATGTGGACTGTATGGCCAGGATCGAAAACATGGAACACGCAGGCGAGTCCAGGATATTTACCCTGAGCTTCCCTGAAGAATACGGCTCCCAGGTCATAGACAAAGGTTCAGTGGCTCTGGATGGAATCAGTCTGACCATAACCGCATGCGGACGGGACTACCTGCAGGTTAACATCATTCCGGCCACCTGGAAGGAAACAGCTGTTTCCTGCTGGGAAAAAGGCGCACTGGTGAACATGGAGACCGACATGATCGGCAAATACGTGCAGAAAACCATTGAGCCCTGGATAAAGGGCAGTGCTCCTCAGGAAAAGAAAAGCGGGATAGACATGGATTTTCTGCACCGCCACGGCTTTTAGGGAGAACACTGATGCCTGCTCCGGGAGCCTGCCAGCTTTTCCGGAACCCTGAAAAACCGCGGCCAAATATATAAAGCCCAATGGTTGCAGGGCGCTGAAAACCAGGGAGCTCTTGCCGGATAAATGTTCTTACAGCTTACAGACATTAAACTTTCAGGCTGCACGAAAAATTGCAGCCGTTTTTCTCAAAGAGGCAAAAAATGTCCATATGCAGCATTGATGAGGCTATAGAAGACATCAGGCGCGGCAGGATGATCATCCTTGTTGATGACGAAGACCGGGAGAACGAGGGCGATCTGACCATAGCCGCTGAACGAATCACCCCGGAAGCAATAAATTTCATGGCCAAATACGGCCGAGGACTAATATGTCTTGCCCTGTCACCGGAATGGGTAGACAGGCTGGGTCTGCCCATGATGGCTCCATCCAATACTTCCAGGTTTGAAACCGCATTCACCGTATCCATTGAAGCAGCCAAAGGCGTGACCACGGGCATTTCAGCATATGACCGCTCCACCACAATTCTCACTGCAATTCAGGACGATGTGACCCCCCGGGACATTGCCACTCCTGGACATATCTTTCCCCTGCGGGCCAGGAAGGGGGGAGTCCTGGTCAGGGCCGGACAGACAGAGGGCAGCGTGGATCTGGCCCGCTTGGCAGGCCTCAAGCCTGCAGCAGTAATATGCGAAATCATGCGTGACGACGGCAACATGGCCCGCATGCCCGACTTGATGGAATTCGCCAAAAAGCATGGTATCAAGATCTGCACCATAGAAGACCTGATCCGCTACCGGGCCAGATTTGACTCCATGGTCAGGAGAGCGGGAGAGTCTGATCTGCCCACCTGCTACGGCAGTTTCCGGGCCATAGCCTTTGAGAATGAAGTGGATGACCACACACATGTAGCCCTGGTCAAGGGCAGGATCAAAAAGCAGGAGCCTGTTCTGGTCCGGGTACACAGCCAGTGTCTTACCGGGGACGTGTTCGGTTCCCTGCGTTGCGACTGCGGCAACCAGCTCAAGGCATCCATGGGCATGGTGGAACAGGAAGGCAAGGGTGTTGTGCTGTATATGAGCCAGGAGGGACGGGGCATCGGCCTGGGCAACAAAATCAAGGCCTACGGCCTCCAGGACCAGGGACGGGACACTGTTGAAGCCAATGAAGAACTGGGCTTTGCACCGGACCTGCGCACATACGGCATTGGGGCACAGATCCTGGTCAACCTGGGAGTGACCAAGATGCGCCTTATGACCAACAACCCCAAAAAGATCATCGGTCTGGAAGGATTTGACCTGGAAGTGGTGGAAAGAGTGCCCATAGAAGTGCCTCCATGCGAAGAAAACCTGTGCTATCTTTTGACCAAAAAGAAAAAAATGGGCCACCTTCTCAATGTCTCAGACAAGCATTAAACTCAACCATTCCGGAGAACAGCACATGCATCAGCACATCAAAACCATTGAGGGCAGGCTGGACGCCAAGGGCCTTAAGATCTCCCTGGTGGCCTGCAGGTTCAACGATTTTATTGTGGACAAGCTGGTGGCCGGAGCTGTGGATTATCTGATCCGCCACGGCATGGAAAAGGAAGACATCACCATCTACAGGGTCCCCGGAGCCTTTGAACTGCCCCTCATGGCCAGGCGTCTGGCCATGAAAAAGGACCTGGACGGGATCATCTGCCTGGGAGCAATCATCCGGGGAGCTACTCCGCACTTTGATTATGTAGCCTCTGAATCCACCAAAGGAATTGCTCAGACCGCCATGGATTCCGGAATGCCCATGGGATTCGGCCTGCTGACCACGGATACCCTGGAACAGGCTATAGAAAGAGCAGGGAGCAAGGCCGGTAACAAGGGAGTGGAGGCTGCGGCTGCAGTGCTGGAGCTCATCCGGGTTCTGGAGCAGGTAGATTAGTCCTGACAATGGACAATCAGAAGCAGCCTGTTGATTTCAGGCCGGACCGCTCCAGGCGGGCACAGCGGGTTTATGCCTTTCAGATACTGTATTCCATGAATTTCGGCCTGACTGAAAATCAGCTTGAACTTACTTTCAGACACTTTCAGGGGGAAAGCACCAAAGACCGGCAACCCCTCAATACCTCTTATGCATGGGAATTGATCTCGGGCGTCCATGAGAACCTGCGTGAACTGAACCGGATAATCAGCAGATACTCCCGAAACTGGCGTGTCGAACGCATCGCCCTGGTGGAAATGACCATAATGCGCCTTGCTGTTTATGAAATGCTTCACAGCAAAGACGTCCCGCTCAAGGTGGCCATCAACGAGGGTGTTGAACTGGCCAAAACTTTCGGCGATGAAAATTCCCGTAACTTTGTCAACGGAATCCTGGATGCAGTGGCCAAGGATATAAGAAATGATAAACTTGGGGTTGGCCAGGAATTTTGAATCATGCCCGGACCGGTTTGCCCGTCTCTCTTTTCTGTTGCCTGTGGGCGAGGAAAACAAAGGCCCCCTGCTTGCAGCTCATCCGGCCGGCAGTAGACATGTCTGGCACCTTTACTTTCCCTGCAAGGCAAATCAGAACAAGGCTTCCTGGGCTAGAGAGCTTGCCCTTTGCCTGCAGTGTCTCGGCCACAGCAACTGGTGCCTTAATACCCATGACCTGGCTGAAGTTATGGAACTGCCGCTGGACGAGGCCCTGCGAAGCTGGGGCGAGCTTTTCTGGCCATATTTCATCAGGGACTCAGTATTCATCTTTACTGCCGGGGACGATCCCATGGTAATAAAAGAAATTCTGGGACTCTGGCATAGATCCATGACCTGTGTTTGCCTGCGCAGGCAATATGATTTAACTGAACAGGAGTTCAGCCCGTCTCAGGCTCCAGGTACCGGTCATACCCGGTCTGGGTTATGGAAAAAACTGATATTTCCTGCATACCTTTTAAGAACCGGCTGCAGCAGGACCTGAAGGCACAGACCCAGTGGAGATAAGCATGCAAGAGAGCAGATACAATCCAGGCCGGATCGAAGAGAAATGGCAAAGAATCTGGCAGGATCAGGAGGTTTTCAGGTCCACCCACGAAGACGAATCCCTGCCCAAATACTATGTGCTGGAAATGTTCCCCTATCCTTCGGGGCGCATTCACATGGGCCACGTTCGCAATTATTCCATAGGGGACGTGGTGGCCAGGATGAAAAGAATGCAGGGCTATAATGTCCTGCATCCCATGGGATGGGACGCCTTTGGACTGCCGGCGGAAAACGCGGCTATTAAAAACAATACTCATCCGGCACACTGGACCTATCAGAATATTTCCTACATGCGCCAGGAGCTTAAGAGACTCGGCTATTCCTACGACTGGAGCAAGGAACTGGCCACCTGCCATCCCGGATACTACCAGTGGGAACAGCTGTTTTTTCTTCAGCTCTATCAGAAAGGGCTGGCCTACCGCAAAAAAGCGCCGGTGAACTGGTGCCCCGACTGCCTCACCGTCCTGGCCAACGAACAGGTGGAAGCAGGGCTCTGCTGGCGATGCGAAGCAGCAGTGGTAAAGAAAGAGCTTTTCCAGTGGTTCCTGCGCATCACGGATTATGCTGAAGAACTGCTTCAGGACCTGGAAAAGCTGGCCCACGGCTGGCCCGAAAGGGTCATCAGCATGCAGAAAAACTGGATAGGCAAAAGCCAGGGCATGGAAATAGAGTTTCCCGTAAACGGACTGAGTTCCAGTGTCAAGGTGTTCACCACCAGGCACGATACCCTTTACGGAGCTACCTTCATGAGTCTGGCCCCGGAACATGAGCTGGTTCCGGAACTGATCCGGGACAGTCCGGAGCAGGACAGAATCCGTGAATTTATTCACCGGGTCTCTGCCCAGGACCAGGAGGAAAGAACTGCTGAGGAAACTGTAAAGGAAGGGGTGTTCACCGGGAGATACTGCATTAACCCTGCCACAGGGGAAAACATGCCCATTTACCTGGCCAACTTCGTTCTCCTGGAATACGGCACAGGCGCGGTCATGGCCGTACCCGCCCACGACCAGAGAGACCTGGAGTTCGCCCGCAAGTACAATCTGCCTGTACGGGTGGTGGTCAGGCCTGAAGGACATGACCTGAGCCCCGATGATATGACCGCAGCGTTTTCCGAACCGGGCACAGCGGTCAACTCCGGGCAGTTCAGCGGCAAGCCCACTGCCCAGGTCCAGGAAGAAATAGCCGATTTTCTGGAGAACAAAAATCTCGGCCGCAGAAAAACCAACTACCGCCTGAGGGACTGGAACATTTCCAGACAGCGCTTCTGGGGGGCTCCCATTCCTGTCATATACTGCCCTCAATGCGGCACAGTGCCTGTGCCCCGGGAAGAACTGCCCGTGCTTCTGCCCCAGGAGGCAGATATGCCACTGGACGGCCGTTCACCGTTGCCGGAGCTGGACAGCTTCGTACAGACAACTTGCCCGGAATGCGGCGGCAATGCCAGGCGGGAGACCGACACCATGGACACGTTTGTGGAATCCTCCTGGTATTTTGCCAGGTTCACTGCTCCCCGCAGGAAGGACGCCCCCTTTGAGCCCCGGGCCATAAAATACTGGCTCCCAGTGGATCAGTATATTGGAGGCATCGAGCACGCCATCCTGCATCTTCTCTATGCCCGGTTCTTTGTCAAGGCCCTGCGTGATCTGGGCTACTGGAGCCTGGAGGAACCCTTTGCCAACCTCCTGACCCAGGGCATGGTGCTGAAGGACGGGGCCAAGATGTCCAAATCCAAGGGCAATGTTGTTGACCCTGATGAAATGATAAACCGTTATGGAGCAGACACCGTACGTCTTTACTGTCTTTTCGCCTCCCCTCCGGAGAAGGATCTGGAATGGAGTGATGCAGCCATAGAGGGGTCCTGCCGCTTTTTAAACCGCCTGTGGAGACTGGTGGAGGAACTGGGACCGGCTCTTTCGCCGGTAGGTCCCTGTGTGGATATGAATGCTGCCGAGCTTTCCCCCCAGGAGAAAGAACTAAGGGCGGCAGAACACGGGGCCCTGCGCAAGGCCGGCAGGGATATGCTTGAAAGGTTCCAGTTCAATACAGCCATTGCCGCAGCCATGGAACTGGTTAATGCCTTAAGCCAGCACAAGGAAGTCCTGACGGCCAGGAGCAGCGGGAAAAAGGCACTGTCCTCGGCTCTGTCCACTGTCCTGTCCATCATGGCGCCCATAACCCCCCATATCTGTGAGGAACTGTGGTCCCGGATGGGTTATAAAACCTCCCTGGCCAGGACCCCGTGGCCAGAGTATGACTCCAGGGCCCTGCTCCAGGATGAGGTTCTAGTGGTCATTCAGATCAACGGCAAGCTGCGTTCCAAAATGAGCGTTCCCGCGGATATGGACCAGGAGGAGCTCAAGTCTCTTGCCCTGGAAGATGCCAAGGTGCAGAAACACATTCAGGGCAAAAGCGTGACCCAGTTGATCGTGGTTCCAGGAAAACTGGTCAATATAGTGGTAAAATAACATGAACTGGCTTTACCTGCTTCTTTGTGTTCTTGTTCTTCCGTCAGTCGTCAGCTGCGGCTACAACTTTACGGGAATGGCCCCGGTACAGCTTCCGGGCGCCGCCCGGCAGCTGCACCTGAGTGAAGTACAGGACCCCACTCAGGAGGCCTGGCTGGAGTCATACCTGCGCTCCAACCTGCGGGATGAACTCTCCAGGCGCACAGATGTCGTCTGGGTAGATGAAAATGAAGCCCAGGCTCTGGTCCGCATCCAGGTTGCCCGCCTTCGAACCTCTGATGGCCTTACCGGTGTGGATGACCGTCAGGTCCGGGCCGACCTGAGCATTGACCTGGAAATTTTCATGCATGATGCCCAAACCGGTGAACTTATCTGGTCTTCCGGCAGCACAAGGGGAAGCAGCTCCTATTATCTGGCCCAGGAGGAAGTCTTAATGCCTGAAGCAACAGTCCCCGCCCACAGACAGGCCATTGAGGAGGCAGTGGATGACGCCCTTCGGGGTGCGGTAAACCGCCTGAGAGATGATTTCTAGGGATCAGCCTTATGTCCAGACCCGGTTTCTTTTTTTGTATTTGTCCTGATTCCAACCTTATCAAACTTCAGATCCAAAATATTCTGGCGGATCATAATCCAGATGACTGGGAAACCAGGAACATATGGAGTGATGACCCTGACCTGGAGGACAAACTCTGGCAGTCCTTGAACCTGGTCAACATGATGGGTCCCTCAAGGGCAGTTGTCATCCGAAAGTGCGAGGCCTTCAGGGATGGGCTCTGGACTCTTCTGGCTCCAGCTCTGAAGGGTTTCAGGCCCGGAATCTGGCCTTTTTTTTGTTTGGAGACAGCCTGGGACAAAAACAGGCCGAAGATTCCGCCAGACCTTGAAAAACAGAAATACTACAGGATTGCCCGGGAAAAAAAATGGTTATGGCAGTTTCCCGGACTTACCAGACAGAATCTGCCCAGATATCTGCACAACAGAACCAGGGAAATGGGGCTCGATTTTGCTCCGGGGGTCAAGGAGAGGTTGATACAAATCCTGCCCCTGGACAGCCACGGCGTGAACCGGGAGATGGAAAAGCTTGACTTGCTGGCCGGGGAGCACAAACGAGTTGATCTGCACCATCTGGACGCAGTCGATCCTAGCATAAACCTGGACATATTTGCTCTTATGCGCATGTTGCAGAAGGGTGAGAATACTGCCGGGGCCTGGGAAAAAATTTTCAAGGATCAGGTATCCGGCCGTGACGGGCTCTTTCCTTTCCTGGGACTGCTGCATCGAGAGGCCAGAATACTCTGGCATCTGGCCAACAACGAACAAAACAAAATTTTTCTCTTTCCCGGGGAAAAAAAGGAAAAAACAGCCATGGCCGGACGTCTGGGCCGGGAAAAAATTGCCCTGCTCTGGAACATGATCATGGAGGCGGAAATGGGAGTCAAATCCGGAACTGTTCTGCCTGAGCAGGCCATGGAGAACCTGGCGGCGAACCTTTGCCGGCTTTTCAGGTCCGGCCAGGATTAAAGGGCACAGGATCTGCTGTATGACCACAGACAATGACAAACCGCACTATATCGGACACCGCAAAAGGCTTAAGCAACGCCTGAGCAGGGATCCGGCCCAGCTGCAGGACTACGAGATCCTGGAGCTTTTGCTGGGCTATGCCCTGCCCCGCAAGGACACCAAACCTCTGGCCAAAGCCGTTTTGCAGCGCTTTCCCACCTTCAAGGATATCCTGGCGGCCAGGCCCAAAGAACTTGAGGCCATTGACGGGATTGGTCCGGGTATTATTAGTTTCATTAAGCTGTGGTCCGAATTCTGGTCCAGAGCTGAACAATCGGGTTTAAGCCCAAGAAGCACCCTTGATTCGCCTGATAAAGTGGTCCGTCTGGCCCGCTCCAGGCTTCAGTTCAAGGACTTGGAAGAATTCTGGACTATTTTTGTAGACAATAAAAACAGGCTTGTTGATTTTGAAAAAATGAGTGAAGGTACAGTTGATCAGGCTCCTGTATTTCCCAGGGAAATCCTTGCGGGTGCCCTGGAAAAAAGAGCAAGCGGAATCATCCTGGTCCACAACCACCCCGGGGGAGATCCATATCCATCAGCCCATGACAGGGAATTAACCACCAAAATCAGGGAAATATCACTGGCCCTGGGAGTGAGGATTCTGGATCACGTGATCATTTCCGAGAACAGCTATTTCAGTTTTCAGGAACATGGATATCTGTAGAATAAACAGCCATGCCGGGCCTGATAATGCGTGTGCCACGGCCTAAACATCTGGAGGAGGAAAATTATGAAGTCCATGAATTGTGTGCTCAGCGGTAAAGTTCAAGGTGTGTATTTCAGATCCTGGATCCAGGCACAGGCCCAGGAGCTTGGTGTTAAGGGCTGGGTCAGGAACCTGCATGACGGCCGTGTGGAAGTGCTGGCCCAAGGCGAAGACAACGCTTTGGCTGAGTTGAAAAAGAGACTGATTCAGGGCTCACCCACGAGCAGTGTCAAGGATATTCACTGTGAAAATATCGATTATGAAAAAACTTATTCCATATTTGAAATCAGATAGGCCCTAAAAAAAGCAGGTGTAACTGTATCGTTCCGGATTTTTCTCCAGGTTGACTATTCCGGAACACAGCTTAATATTAGCATTCAGGCTTTTTTCCATGGGGAGAAAAGGTGAATAGGGGTATCTGCGTCCAAAAATCCTGGCAGCACAAGGTAAGCAGGTGCTCTTGGACCAACATTATTTAAACCACTATGAGTGACAACCATATGAGCGACAATAAAATTTATCTAGCCAATCCGGAAGAAATTATCAAAGATCCGGGGGACAGTTCCCGGACCGCCGGCTCAGACCGTGAGGGCGAAATGGAGATACCCACCAAGCTTCCGCTTTTGCCGGTGCGGGACATTGTGGTCTTCAACTATATGATCCTGCCTCTGTTTGTGGGCCGGGACAAAAGCGTACAGGCCATTGACCAGGCCCTGAACAACAACAGGTACTTGATTATCTGTACCCAGAAGGATGAGCAGACTGAGAATCCGGGCCCTGATGATCTATACCACACTGGTACCGTGGTCATGATCATGCGCATGCTGAAGATGCCTGACGGCCGGCTCAAAGTTCTGGTACAGGGCATAAGCAGGGCCAGAATCCGCAGCTTCGTCCAGACCGATCCTCTGGATATTGTGGAAATAGAAGTAGTCAGAGATAAGGAATTTGCCGACCCTTCATCTGAATCAGAAGCTCTTCTCCGTGCGGCCAGAGAACAAAGCGAGAAGCTTCTGGGGTTAAGAGGCGTGGATTCGGCTGAAATCATGGCTGTGCTCAACAGCGTGGACGATCCTGGACGTCTTGCCGACCTGGTGGCCTCCAATCTGAGAATGAAGCCCTCAGATGCCCAGCAGATCCTGGAATGCGAAGATCCGCTCCAGCGCCTGCGTATGGTCAATGAACAACTGGCAAGAGAAGTTGAAGTGGCCTCCATGCAGGCCAAGATCCAGAACATGGCCAAGGAAGGCATGGACAAGGCCCAGAGGGAGTATTTTCTGCGTGAGCAGCTCAAGGCCATCCGCAAGGAGCTGGGCGATGTCACCGAGAGCGGGGATGATATTGAACAGTTGCGCCAGTCTCTGAAAAAGGCAGGCCTCCCGGCCAGGGTCATGAAAGAGGCGGAAAAACAGCTTCAGAGGCTGGAAAACATGCACCCTGACTCGGCGGAATCCACAGTGGCCAGAACCTATCTGGAATGGCTGGTGGAGATTCCCTGGAAGAAAAAGACCAAGGACCGCCTGGACATTAAAGAGGCTGAAAAGATTCTTGATGAGGATCACTATGATCTGGAAAAGGTCAAGGAAAGGATCCTGGAATATCTGAGCGTGCGCAAGCTCAATCCCCGGATGAAAGGGCCAATCCTCTGTTTTGTTGGTCCTCCCGGAGTTGGAAAGACTTCACTGGGACAGTCCATTGCCAGGTCATTGAACCGTAAATTCGTGCGCATATCCTTGGGGGGAATGCGCGATGAGGCTGAAATCCGGGGGCACAGGCGGACATACATTGGTTCAATGCCCGGGAGAATTGTTCAAAGCATGAAAGAAGCCGGATCTGTTAATCCGGTTTTCATGCTGGACGAAATTGACAAGGTGGGCACGGATTTCAGAGGAGACCCTTCCTCGGCACTGCTGGAAGTCCTTGACCCCGAGCAGAACCATTCCTTTACGGATCATTACCTGAATGTTCCTTATGATTTGTCCAGGGTCATGTTCATCTGCACGGCCAACATACTGGACACCATTCCCTCTGCCCTGCTGGACCGCATGGAGGTAATCCGGATACCCGGCTACACTGAACAGGAAAAAGTCAAGATCGCCAAAAAATTCCTTCTGCCAAGACAGATACATGAATGCGGGCTCAGGGACAAAGATGTGCGGATCAGTGACGGGGTAATCAAGGAAATAATACGCAATTACACCCGTGAGGCAGGTCTTAGGAACCTGGAGAGGGAGATCGGAAGCGTCTGCCGCAAGATCGCGAGACAGGTTGCAGAGGGCAAAAAGGGCCCCTTCAGAATTACCAGGCACAAGTTGGGCAGGCTTCTGGGAGGAGCCAGGTTCAAGGCTGAAGACCGGGACACGGAGCTGCCCCCGGGGGTGGCTATTGGTCTGGCCTGGACCGCTTATGGAGGGGAAATTCTGCACGTGGAGGTCAGCCTGATGCCCGGCAAGGGCAAGCTCATTCTAACCGGACAGATGGGCGAGGTCATGAAGGAGAGCGCCCAGGCAGCACTGAGCTACGCCCGCAGCAGGGCCAGAAAGCTCGGCCTTGACGAGAATCTGCTGGACAAAAGAGATATACACATCCATGTCCCGGCCGGTGCCACGCCCAAGGACGGACCGTCAGCCGGGCTGACCATGGTTTCTTCTCTAGTCTCGGCCCTTACTGACAAAATTCTGCCCAATGACACGGGCATGACCGGAGAGATCACCCTGCGGGGCAGAGTACTTCCTGTGGGAGGGATCAAAGAAAAGATACTGGCGGCAGTTGCTTCAGGTATTAAAACCGTCATTATTCCTCAGGCCAACAGGCACGATTTTGATGAGATTCCTACAGACCTGCGCAAGAACATCCAGGTCAGGACCGTGGAGAATATAGATCAGATCTGGCCAGTCCTGCAGATAGGACAGACATCTCTGGAGAAACACGATTAATCAAAGTCGGCCAGCAGCGCCCCTATGTGCACGCTTCCCAGGATGGCTTCCCGCTGGTAGCGGCTGCGGATCTTCCATTGGGCCTGCTGCAGCTGCTCGTTGGTTATACCGTTTCTGGTGGCGGTATAGGCTTCTATAAACGCGGCCAGGTTGTCGCAGACCTTGAGCAGTTTCCCGTCCTTGGGATCAAACCTGTTCTGGTTGTACTTCTGGTGCATTTCCATGTGGTCCAGAACATGGACCCTGCTGTTGAGGATTATAGTATTGTCGAATTCTGAATGCCCCTCAGTGCCCAGGTAATAACGAAGCCTTCGGGTAAGCTCCTGGTATTCGCCGGCCTGTAAAAGGGTGAAGACCCTCTGTTCCAGTTCTTTTTGCTCGTATTCCCGGATCAGATCCCTGATTCTCTGCACAGACTGTTTGACCGGCGAAATTATGTCCCTGGTCAGCAGCTCAGGCAGATCATGAATCAGTCCGGCAAAAAAATTGTTCAGCCTGCGCTGCGGGCATGCGCCCACGGAAAGACTGAAGAAATAGGCAAAGCAGGCCACTATGAACATGTGTCCCAGAACAGATGTTTCAGGAATTCTGGGAGTCTGGGACCATCGCTTTTGAAACCTGAGCCGTCCGCACAGGTTGACCAGTCCCCCCAGACCGGTCTGGGGGGACTGGACTATTTCCTGCATTCCCGACAGATCAAAATGCTGATCAAGAAGCCGGTCAAAATTGGATTCGATCTCCTTAAGTTCGTCGTCGCCGGGGTTTATTCCCTTGATCAGCCCGAATTCCCAGCTGCTGGCGAAGATATGCGCCCCGCTCAGTATCTTTCCGGCCAGTCCTTTACTTTGGGGGTCTTTCAGGTAATAACAAAGCCCTTCCCAAAATCGGGGACCCAGCGGCTGAATCCTGGGCTGGAGCTGTTCCAGGACCCAGCTGGTTAATTGCTGATAATGCTCTGGATTGGACCTGATGCGATAGAATATGGGAGGTTTAATGTCGGTGATTACCAGGCGATACAGGTACTCGTATATCCCCCCCAGAATGACTTCCTCCCCCAGATGCAGCCTTTCTTCCTCGGGCATCTCCCTGGAATTCAAGAGAAAAAGTATATAGGCCACAAACATCTTATGCGCCTGCTTATCCACTTCAACCAGTTCTACGGGACGCAGCTTGTCATTCCAGCGTTTCATGAACGAGCCTGAAAATATCAGCTGCAGAAGGCCCTTGCGTACACTGGGATAATGTTCATGCATATTGTATCCCTCCGTAAAAGACTCATTGAGATGTTACTTTTTTTACTGGAGACATGTCCTGAAAGATTTTTTGCAGAGAAGCACCGGAAAGAAAATTATTAATATATAAACCTCATGCTGCTCAGCCGCGCATTGGTGCTCACGAAAATCTATCAAAGGAGGCCGAGCATGTAAAAGAATTTCCCTGGCTGTACCGGAAGGGATTTAATAACATGAAGCCATCCCCATGAAAAACGAAACATTTGCCAGCCTTAATCTAAAAAAGCGGCTTTCGCCCCTGCAGTATGAACTTCTCAGGAAAGCCCTGCATATCCTCTCCCTGATCATCCCTGCAGGCATGCTCTGGCTGGGAAAGAGCCCTGCCGTGCTCATCCTGGGAACAGCAGCAGCTTTTGCAGTAGGCCTGGATATCCTCAGGAGCAGATTTAATTTGGTGAACAAATGGATACTGTTTGTTTTCGGCAGCCTCATGCGTCCCGGGGAAAAAAAACCTCCAGGGGGAAAAATTGTCCTTAACGGCGCCACCAATGCGCTTATCTCAGCCTTTTTGCTGATCCTGGTATTTTCTGTAGAAGTGGCCGCCCTGTCCTTTGCCCTCTTCATGGTGGGAGACGGGGCAGCAGCCGTCGTGGGGCAGCTCCTGGGCAAAAGATACTGGGGCCGCACAGGGAAAACCGTGGAAGGTTCCCTGGCTTTTTTGGCCGCAGCCATGGTTGTAGTTGTACTTATGCCCGGAGTAAAAATTTGGATCGGAGCAGCAGCATCTGTGCTGGCCTGCCTGCTGGAGGCCCTGCCCGGACCTTTTAATGACAATCTGCGGGTGCCCCTGGCAACCGCCGGGGTGATGTTTCTACTGATGCAGATCTGATTTTTCTTCAACACGTTCATTTGCTTTTTGTCCTTTATTGCATTGTCTGACTGACAATCTGACTGTTCTTCTTTCCGGTCTTGTATATTGACGAGCCTCAAAAGGCTGTACTAAGCACTGATCATTGTCCTGAGCAGGCAAACCAAACCCTAAGCACCCTTAACCGCTGCCAATGGTGCAGCTTTTACAGCACAGGAACAGCCGTCCTGTTTAATGCATGCCTGCCTGCCTGCTGAAACACCGGAGAAACCTGTATGCAGATATTTTTTCATTGCTTGGCCATTTTTCTGCTTTTAAACATCCTGGCCGGAATGTGGCGGGTCATGAAAGGTCCGACCGCTGCTGACAGGATGGTATCGGCACAGCTGTTCGGCACCACCGGGGTGGCCATACTGCTGGTTCTGGCCCAGGCCCTTGAAGCACCTTATATTCGTAATGCAGCTTTGCTTTTTGCCCTGCTCATGATCATGGCCGTTCTTTCCTTTGTGCGCAAAACAGTCCCGAAGCAAAGCCAGACAGGGGATGAGCCGTGATATTTGATATCGTAAGCATCATCCTCTGCCTGGCCGGGGCTCTTTTTTTTCTGGGGGGGACCGTGGGCCTGCTGCGCTTCCCTGACACCTACAGTCGCCTGCATGCCCTGACCAAAGCCGACAACCTGGGCCTTGGCTTTATAGTGCTGGGACTTGTTTTCGCAAGCGCTACCCTGCCTGAAATCATCAAACTGGGGCTCATCTGGCTGCTGGCTCTGGTGGGCAGTTCCAGTGCCTGTTACTTCATCGGCAACTATATTTATCAGATGCCCTCCCAGGAGGAGGAATAATTGGCCCTGCTTCTGGACACCCTGGTGGCCTTTGCCCTGGTGGGCACCGCCTGGAGGGTAATGCGCGCACCGGGCCACTTCCAGGCGGTGGTACTCTTTATCACCTTCGGGCTTTTATTGTCCCTGGCCTGGGCCAGACTGCACTCTCCGGACATCGCCCTGGCCGAGGCCGCCGTAGGCGCCGGACTGGCCGGAGTTCTGCTTTTGGATACCCTGCGGGCTGTGGCCCAGCCGGGCAAAGTCAAAACCGGGGCGCATTTTTCCTGGCTGCTCCTGCCCTGCCTGCTTCTGGCCGGTCTTCTTTCCCTGTCCATCATGCACATTGGTCCGGATTCCCAGGGGCTTACCCGGGCGGTGGAGGCCGGTATGCAGGCCACCAGCCTGGAGTACCCGGTCACTGCTGTACTCCTGGATTTCAGGGGATACGACACCTGGCTGGAACTGGGAGTATTGCTGGCAGCGGTCCTGGGGCTTCTTTGCGTGAACCAGAAAAACAGCATCCGGGCCCCCCTGCTGCCTGCCCCGGCCGAACCGGTGGGGCGCTGGCTCATAAGCATCCTTTTGCCCCTTATCATCATGGTGGGGGGATTTTTGCTCTGGCTGGGAGCTTTTGCACCCGGAGGGGCATTTCAGGCCGGGGTGGTCTGGGCAGCGGGCGGGGTACTGCTGTGGCAGGCCGGACACCCATCCCTTGGAGCTTTGCCGGTAAGCCTGTGGCGCGTAAGCGCGGTGCTGGGCTTTGCCCTTTTCTGGCTTCTGGCAGTAGCGGCTCTGATTCGAAATGAACCCATGCTCACACACCCCCAGGCCAAGGCCTGGATCCTGGCCGTGGAATATGCCGCAGCCCTGTCCATTGCGGTCTGTCTTACCAGCCTGGCTATTGGTGGACAAAAGCCAGAGGTCAGAGGACAGAGGTCAGAGGACAGAGGACATGGGTCAGGGGTCAGATAATAGATAGCTGATAACATAATACAAGGGGATAGAGCCATGCATGGTTTTTACATATACGCAGTCACGTCAATGTTTTTATTCTGCCTGGGGCTTTGGGGGCTTGTTTCCCACAAGAACCTTGTACGCAAGATTGTGGCCTTAAACGTCATGGCCGGGGGTGTTTTCCTTTTTTTCATCAGCATTGCCAATCTGGACCAGTCCGGCGGCGTGGACCCAGTGCCCCAGGCCA
>SL_5KL_010_SEDDRAFT_10000222_pt1 | contig 36044 bp, 31 predicted proteins | sample SodLakKL_010_SED_FD_9118 | JGI IMG/M metagenome (IMG submission 9118)
GGATTTCTCCTTGGCAGGCATAAACCATGCCCCTTACCTTTCAACTATATCCCTTTATTATAAGATGCACCTGCAAAAAGTCGGGTAATGAATAATTCAGGAATCAATAATCTACATAACTATTTGTTTTTACGGATCTCTGACCTCTGACTTCTGACGTCCGTGACTGCAAAAATGACTTTTTGCAGTCACATCTTATAATCCAGGTTACATCCTGCACAACGGCCATAAAGAACTATTTCATGCTCTTCCAGGACAAAGCCCTCTGGAGTAAGAGCATGCAATCCGCCGGGGCATCCATGGAGACAATAAACCTGCAGACAATCACGACACTGGAAATGATGGTGATGCTCAAGATTGAATAGCTCATAACGCGAACTGCTTCCGGGCAATGCAATTTCTCTGGCCAGCCCTGACCGGAGAAAAAGCTTCAGATTACGGTATACTGTGGCAATGCCCATGCCTGGAACCCGTTTACGGGCAGCCTCCAGAATCTCTGCAGGGGTAAGAGGGCCGGAAGCCATCCTGAGACTCTCCAAGATGGATTCTCTTTGTTGAGTGCTGTGCTTCATTTGTATTATGCGGTAGTTTTTCTCTGGTAATATATTTTCATCATATTGGTTTAGCAACCAATACTTATGCGGTAACCGATCTTGACTGCCTGAAACTGATAAGCTATTATCAATTTTTAAATATATCTTAAACCCAGGAGAAAATCAATGAACAAGAGTCTGTGCATTTTTTTAAAGCCTGCATTCTGCTGCGCTCTGATGTTTCTATGCAGCACAGCCTTATGGACAGTTCCCGGGGAGACCCAGGCCGTATCCGGACAGGACAGGGTCAAGGTCATGGTCAGCATTGCCCCTCAGAAATATTTTGTGGAGCGAATCGGGGGAGAAGCGGTTGAAGTCAATGCCCTTCTGCCTGCAGGGTCAAATCCGCACACCTTTGAGCCCAGGCCCTCCCAGATAAGGGCTCTGGGACAGGCGGATATGTACATGAGTATCGGGGTGGAATACGAGAAGGCCCTTCTTCCCAGGATCAAATCCACTCATCCGGATCTCACCGTTGCACACATGGACCGGGGCATTGAAAAAATAGCCATGATTCCACACCATCATGGACACGACCATCATGATGCACACGCACATGACCATGATCGTGATGCACACCAGGATCACTCACACCATCACGACGGCCCTGATCCTCATGTATGGCTTTCACCGGACCTGGTCATGATCATGGCCGACAACATCCGTCAGGATCTGTCCCGGATCCTCCCGGAAAAAGAGGAAATGTTCACGAGCAATTACCTTCGGTTCATGCGAGAGCTTATGGACCTGGATCAGCAGATCAAGGCCGTTTTTCAGGAATTCCCCCCAGGCGGCAAGTTTATGGTATTTCACCCTGCCTGGGGGTATTTCGCCCGGAATTACGGTTTAATCCAGGTACCGGTGGAAGTCGAGGGCCGCGAGCCGAGATCTGCAGATCTTAAAGAGCTTATTGACACTGCCAGAGATGAAGGCATAAAAGTCGTTTTCGTCTCTCCGCAGTTTTCCAAACGCAGCGCCGATACCATTGCCCATGCCATTGGTGGAGAAACCATTTTCGTTGATCCGCTGGCAGAAAACTGGAAGGAAAACATGCTCACCGTGGCTGACAAATTCGCCCGGGCCATGAATCACAGGTATTGACAGCAAAACCAATGAATGAACCGGCAATCGAAACCAGGGACTTAAGTTTTGCCTACAATCACCACCCTGTCCTGGAAGCTGTCAACATGCGGGTCAGGCGGGGTGAATTTCTGGCAGTACTGGGACCCAACGGGGGGGGCAAGACCACATTGATCCGCATACTGCTGGGGATCCTGCGGCCCATGCAGGGCAGAGCCATGGTTTTGGGAGAACCTCCGGGCGAATCCCCCCAAAGAGTGGGATATGTGCCCCAAAGTCAAAGCGGAGCGGACCGGTTTCCCATCAATGTAATGGACACGGTCCTTCTGGGCAGGCTGGGTCATCTGGGGAGATGGTTCAGATTTTCCGGGCGTGATTACCAGATGGCCAGACACGCCCTGGAAGAGGTGGGCATGCTCGAATTTTCGGAGCGCAGCATAGGTTCCCTTTCCGGCGGGCAGCGGCAGAGAGTGCTCATCGCCAGAGCCCTGGCCGGGGAACCCGAAATCCTGTTTCTGGACGAACCCACAGCCGCAGTGGATCAAGCCTTTCACTCCAGGTTCTACGACCTGCTCAAGGAGCTCAATGAGCAGAAAAACACCACAATAGTGGTCATCAGCCACGACCTTTCTGTGCTTTCCAGCCATGTCAAAGCCGTGGCCTGTGTAAACAGGAATCTTTATTATCACGATGCCGCGGAAATCAGCCAGGAAATGCTTGAGAAGGTCTATCATTGCCCTGTGGATCTGATCGCCCACGGTCATGTCCCCCACAGGGTGCTCAAACACCATTAGCCATGCTGGAAATTCTGCAGTATGAATTCATGCGCAATGCCCTTGCGGCAGGCTTGCTGGTAAGCATTGCCTGCGGGGTTATTGGGTCCCTGGTCGTTGTCAACAGGATTGTGTTCATCTCCGGCGGAATCGCCCATGCCTCTTACGGAGGCATAGGTCTGGCCTTTTTCGCCGGTTTCGCCCCAGGACTGGGTGCCGGCCTGGCTGCCCTGGTCTCTGCCCTGGTCATGGGCCTTGTCAGTCACAGCCGTAAACACAGGGCTGACACCATTATCGGAGTTATCTGGGCCGTGGGCATGTCTGTAGGAATCATTCTCATGGATCTGACTCCTGGTTACCGGGTGGATCTCATGAGCTATCTTTTTGGAAGCATACTTCTGGTTCCAACCCATGCCCTGTGGTCCATGGCCGGTCTGATCCTGGTCATTACCGCCCTGACCATTTTCTTCTACAAGGATTTTCTGGTCATGTCCCATGACGAGGAATTCGCCAGGGCCATGGGGGTACCTGTGACCTCGCTTTATTTCCTGCTTCTGATCATGGTGGCCATATCCGTGGTCATGACCATTCAGGTGGTGGGCCTGATCCTGGTCATTGCCCTTTTGACCATTCCTTCTTATATTGCAGAGAAGTATTCGAGCTCACTTAAACAGATGATGCTCACGGCCGTGATCATCAGTATCGTCTTCACTCAGACAGGAATCTGGCTGGCTTACTACATGGATTTAACTACCGGCGCGACCATTGTCATGGTTGCAGCTGCCGGTTTTTTGATTTCCAGCCTGATTCCCGGAAGGGCCAGCTGATTCCTGTAAGTGATATGCAGAAATGGTCTTGTTTACTCCTGAGCATCCACGGCACCTGAAGCACTTGAATGAAGCTGGCAATTTAAATCCGGGCAGTAACCATGAAGTCAGACTATGTTCAGCAACCTCCAACCCCTGCTAATAAATGCTTGAACATCCAGGCATCGACCCTGTAGCCATAGCTTTAGGCCCTCTGGAAATCCGCTGGTATGGTCTAATGTACCTGGTGGGCTTCATTCTGGCCTGGCTCCTTGCACGATACCGGGCCAGGAAGCCCGGATCCGGCTGGCAAGTGTCGGAACTTCCGGACCTGGTGGTTTTCGGGGCGCTGGGCATTATTCTCGGCGGCAGACTGGGGTACATGCTCTTCTACAATTTTTCCGGTTTCATTGCTGAACCCTGGACCCTGTTCATGATCTGGCAGGGGGGCATGTCTTTTCACGGAGGGCTTTTGGGGGGTATACTGGCCATGTTCTGGTATGCCCGCAAGACCGGCCGCTCCTTTTTTCAGGTAACCGACTTTGTCGCTCCCATGGGTGCATTGGGAGTCATGTGCGGCCGCATAGGCAACTTCATCAATGCCGAACTCTGGGGACGACCTGCCGATGTACCCTGGGCCATGGTTTTTCCCGCAACGGACATGGTGCCCAGACACCCATCCCAACTGTATCAGGCCCTTCTGGAAGGTCTGATCCTGTTCATCATCCTGTGGGTGTTTTCCTCCAGGCCAAGACCGCAAATGGCTGTATCCGGACTGTTCTGTCTGGGATACGGAGCATTTCGTTTTCTGGTGGAATTCTTCCGAGAGCCTGACGCTCATCTGGGTTTTGTGCTTCTGGACTGGATGACCATGGGCCAGATTTTGTCCATACCCATGATTATTCTTGGTGCAGGCCTGCTTTTTCTGGCATATAAAGGTCGGAAGTCGGAGGTCGGAGACATGAAGCCGGGAGGCAAAGGACGGAAATCCTGAAGATTCCAGGCATCAGTCCATGCGTAGTAATAAAAAACCAAAACGTTAGATGCGTGCGAAGAAACCCGGTCTGTGAAATCAGCTGCGTAAAAACTCGGCATCAGCCTCCGGAAGGGAAGGATTGATGCACATCCCTGAGCCGATTTCAAAGCCGGCCCTGGTGGTCAGTTTGGGCACAATCCTCATGTACCAGTGCAGCTGAGGTTCATTCTCCCTGAACCTGGTGCAGGAATTGATGGTCAGGTTATAGTCGGGATGACCTAGTTTCCGTTCCATGGCCTGAATAGACCACTGTAAACAGACCCCCAGTCCCATGATCTCGGTGTCGCTTGTGGCCTGAAAATCCGCCATGTGCCTGCGGGGCGCGATCCAGAGCTCGAATGGGGTTTCAGCTGCGTAAGGCACAAGACAGACAAAATCGGAATTCATATACACCACCCTCTCATTCTGTACCAGCTCAAAGGCCAGAATATCGCACATGATGCAGCGTCCCATCTCGTCGAAGTACTTCTGTGCCTCATTTTCCCGGTCACGGATATATTTGGGCACTATGCCCGAAGCCACCAGCTGGGAATGAGGATGAACCAGAGAGGCCCCTGCTGACGGACCATGGTTTTTGAAAATCATGGTCAGCATTACTCTGTGATCCCTGGCCATCCACATGTAGCTCTGGCGGTAGGCTTCCAGCACTTTTCCCAGTTCAAAGCTGTTCATACTGCCCATGTGCAGATCATGCCTCGGGCTCTCCACCAGGACCAGATGGAATCCGAAGCCGTTGGCTCCCAGATACATTCCGTTCCAGGACCGGATGGTCTCACCATCGGGATTAAGAGCAGGATACTTGTTGTACACGGCCCGGGCAGACCAGCCAGGACTGTTGTCCGCGGAATATTCAAACAGCACCTCGGTCAATCCTGTTTCATTGCCGGGACAGAAGGGACAGCCAGCATCATAAGCAGGCAGCTCCATGATGCATTTTTCCCGGACAAAATCCATGGGCCGCTTGCGCCTGGACGGGGCAAATATAACCCATTCCCCGGTCAGCCGGTTTAGCCTGTATTCGCTTTTCATTTTATCTGGAAAGACTTCTCATTTTCAGGGAGTAAAACATATCCAGGTAGCGTCTGGTCTCCTCCCGATCCAGATTGGAGACGAATTTCCAGAAACCATATATCCTGGAAAAAGAAAGAAGTCTCTGGGCATAAAGACGCCAGTTATATTTATCCTCCACCCTTTTGATGCCGTTCTCGGAAATCCTGTCCCAGTACCGTGGATCATTGCGGCAACTGGCGAAAAAATCAGCCATGAGCTCTGCTGCCTCATGACCGCGGGTGGGATCTATATGAAAGCCGTTCACTCCGTGCTCGATGATTTCCAGGGGGCCTCCGAATATGGTCGCAAATGTCGGCAGGCCTGAAGTCATGACCTCCACCACGGTCAGGCCGAAGGCCTCAAAAAGGGCTGGCTGGACAAATATCCCCCTGGAATCGGCAACATACCTGTACAGCTCACCAGTCAGGTTCTTGTCCAGCCTGCAGCCCAGCCAGCGTACCTGTTCATGCAGTTCATACTCCTGGAACAGGTGATGCATCTCCAGGATACAGGCCCTTTCCTCCTCATCCCTGGAGTCCTCTGCCCGAAGAAACCCGGCCACAACCAAAAGATTGGCTTCCTGCCTCAACTTCTGGTTTTCACCGTACCAGCTCACCAGGCCTGTCAGATTCTTGATCCTGTCCAGCCTGGCCATGGTAAAAACAATGGGCTTGCTTTTATCTTTGAATTCTCCCCTGGCCCATTCTGCTGGAGGGCCAAAGACATAACTGTTCAGCTCCTCGTGCAGCTCCAGCAAACGCCGGTCCTTGTCAAAATGGGGAAAATAAACATTTTCGTCCGCCCCGGGAGAAACCACGTTGAATTTGGGATCGAACACGTCTACGCCGCTGACCACCCTGTACAGATCCGGCATGGTAAAAGAATTGTAGGTCTCATACTGGCCCACGCTCTCCTCAGTACCGGCTATTTCCTGATAAGTGCTGGTAATTACGAAATCAGCCGTGTTTATGGAAATAAGATCGGCTGTAAACTGGCTGGAGAACCTGTACTGGGCCTCATTGGCCTTCCAGTACTGAGAAGAAAAAAGATACTTGGATTTTTCCAGGGCATGGGCAATATTGCACTGGGTAACTCTTAACTTCTTGGACATGAGCGAGGCCACCAGGTTACCGTCGGAGTAGTTGCCTATGATCAGGTCCGGACGTCCCCTGAGTTCGCCCTGAATCTCCTGAGTGGAGTCCAGGGCAAACCTCTCCAGAAAAGGCCAGACATGGAACCTGGAGATCCAGTGGGGAACTATCTCTCCGCTGGGGTAGCGGAAGGGAACCCGCAGAATCTTGGCATTGCGCGTGCCGACAATTTCTTCCAGACGCTGATTGCATGTAGTTTCCCCAGCCTCAGGGATAAGCCTGCTCAGGACTATGATTTCAGGCTCTATATCCATGCCCTGTTTCTTGATCTGTTTGCGCATTTCCTTTTCCAGGGCCCGGACCTGGTCCAGGATATACACTACCTGTCCCCCGGTATCCGGAAGCCCCAGGACCTTGGACTGTCCGAAATATCCGTGGGGAGAAATTATAACCAGCTTGAAAACCATGGGAATTCTGCTGAGAAACGAGGCCAGAATGCTTGGAGTGGGTGCCTCCAGGATTTCCTGTAAAAGTTCAAGATTTTCCTTTACCCTGGAATTCTCCCTGCCCCACCCAGGTTCAAAACCAAGCTTGCGCATATCCCTGGCCATTTCCGGCCACTCAATATCTGATCCCTGTTTTTTTAAAAAAACGAGCGCCTTGCGCAGGGCAGGCCGCAAATTGGACACAGATTCAATGCGCTCATTGAGCATGAGCTGTTTTCCTTCACATTGATGCAGGCGCAGAAACTCAATAAGTTTTTCGTCTCCGCGCTTATTTTCCTGAAAAAACTGTCCGGCCAGATGTCTGTTCAGAAACTCGACCCCCTTTCCTATATAAGATGAGTCCTTGAGCCTGGGAAACTCACGGTTAAACGGCTCCAGATCTATTTCCAGCAAAAACTCATCTATATTTGTGGTCTTATTTATCTGCATTTCCTCGAAGCCAAGGTAATCGCTGACATCAATTTCATCAAACAGCACATCTTCCACGTGAAATCGAAAATACTGCCATTTGCCGATTTCCGGACGAACTGACAGATATATCCATGGTTTGTGAATCGTAGCCACCTGAGCATATTTGAAGATCTCAAAGACCAGAGATGATTCATGTCTTTTGTGCTCCTCATCGTCGAAAAAATCCGCCAGCATGTCCTGAATTTCCGATCTCAACAGGAATGTCTTTTCGGTTCTTGCCATTTCCCGCAAAAAAAGATACAGTATTTTCCTAAGTTCCGGATCAGACCCTTCCATCTCCTCAATATCAATCATACTCATTCTCCTCCAGAAATCCGTGATATTGCATTCCTTCGATTATTCCCCAGGCATGCCTTTCAACGGCAAAATAGATGTTTGGAGTCACAGGCAGGCTTTTGAGCTCCGGGCTGTAATTACCCACCACAACGCTCAAGGTGCTGCCCAGGAGCATCTCCCGGTCATTGCCGGAATCACCTGCAACCAGAACCTTTTTCAGATCCACGCCCCATTTGAGACATAGAAATCGGATGGCCAGACCCTTGGAAGCACGAACAGGCAAGAAATCCAGGAACCTGTTATGGGAATGGATCATCTTGGCATGCAGGTCATTCTGGCGCATAAGCTTGCGTACCTGGCGCATCCCCGGAAAAACCCCGGGCTTGAAATTATAGCTCAACTTAAATTCCCTTTGATTTTCACCCGGCTGCAGCTCAACTCCGGGCACCCCCTCCATGACCCGGGCAATTGCCTCGGGCTGCCACCTGTAGGCGATATGCCTGCTCCAGGAATGATCCTTCAGAATACTGGGGCCGTAATATATCTCACTGCCCACGGAAGTAATCAGTATTTCCGGAACAGGAACGTTTTCCTCGGCCAGAATATTCAGAGTGCTTTCCAGGGTGCGCCCTGTGGCCACCCCGAAGACAAGCTCTTCCTGCATCTCCTGCACGACCTGCAGCAGCTTTCTCGCTCCCTGACTGTCCCCCAGCAGGGTATTGTCTATATCCGTCACCAGAACCTTGTCCGCAACAGGCAGCTTGCTCTTGATGATGGGCAGCCCAGGGGCGGGCTCCCTTGTGGGAGTCATTATCCGGCTCAGCTCTTTTAGATACGTCTTGGCATGAGCTTCCCAGGAATAGTATTTTCTGACCCCATTGATCCCTGACCTGGAGCGTTTCTTCCAGTTTTCAGCATCCTGGATAAAGGATAAAATGGCCTGAACCATTGATTCCCTGTCCAGCGGATCAATGAGAACGCCGTTGTTGCAGTTGTTGATGATCTCCCTGGGACCGCCGTCATCAGTTGCCACCAGGGGCAGACCGGTAGCACCGGCTTCAATAAGGGTCAACCCAAACGGCTCGGTCATGGCCGGATTAACGAATACTCCTCTGGTTCTGACTGCATAGCGGTAAAGTTCTGGTACGTCATCTGCATTGTGTTTCTTGGGATATGCCGCCTGGCCATAGAGATCATATCTGTCCACAAGCATGAGAATCCTGGTCAGGACCCTCCTGGGACCTGTTTCCATGCTTTGGATATCTTCCCTGTTCCCGGCAATGATTACCAGGTTGGCTGCCTGACGCAGTTCATCGCTTTCACCAAAGGCCTGGACAAGAGTGGTGATGTTTTTACGCTCATCAGGTCTGGACAGTGCCAGTACCATGGGTTTGCCGGCCTTCTTCAGGAACCTGTCCAGCTCTTCTGCTATTCTTGGACGTTTCTGCCCTTTTCTATAGGGATAAAAACGGTTCAGATCTATTCCTGGCGGGATGATGCGCATTCTGTCGGGGTGGTAGTTTTCATATTCCCTGTACTGTTCCTCAAGCTCCTGAGAAGTACTGGTTACAACCAGAGAAGCATTGCCCAGAGATACTTCCTCAGCCTCGATCCTGGTGGTCATATTGTACTTGGACTCAATGGATGCTTCACTTCGGCCATGGTCCAGAAGTCTCTGCTTTTTTACCCGTCCCAGAGAATGACCGGTAAAAATAAAGGGCACTCCCAGGTGCTGGGCCAGCTTGGATCCTGCCAGCCCGGCATCGGCATAATGCCCGTGAATTGCGTCCGGAACCATTCCTACCCGCCTGAAGTATTGCAGGGCCCTGTCTGTAAGCTCATCCAGATATGGCCAGAGCACCTCCTTGCGCAGATATCTTTTGGGACCGAACTCCATGCGAACAATATTGGCTTTGTCGCCCAGCTTCTCGATTGTTTTGCCGTAGCTTTCATCCACTTTGGGATCAAGAACTTTCCTGGTAATCAGATCAACCCTGGCCACTTCAGGATGTTTTCCCAGGCCCCGGACAAGTTCCACCACATATTTTACCTGTCCGCCGGTGTCCGCATCTCTGCCCAGCTCCATGTCAAAACCCCTTACCAGGCCGTGGATACTCAAATGCACCAGATAGAGACCTTTCTTTCTCCGGATCATTTTCGCCATCTATACCTCCCACTTCCGGGTCAACGATTTGTAAAAACCAGGATCATGCGGTATGGCCCCCTGGATTGTACACACCCGGGCCGCCACAGCAAGCGCGCGCTCTAGAATTTTCTTCCATGACCATCTTCTGCATATCCCCAGCAGAAAAACCGCACTGAAGGCATCGCCTGCACCCACAGCATCCTGATATGAATCCACCTGGGATGCAGAAGAATACAGGGATTCTGTCTCCCGGGGAAACAGCATGGCCCCCTGATCTCCCATGGTCAGTACCAGGCCCTCAAGCCCGCCTTTTTCCTGAATTGCCCGGGCTTTTTTCTCTATTTCCACATGCCGGATGCCCAGGATCCCGGCCACCTGGTCCAGCTCAGCCAGATTGACCTTGAGATAGCTGCACCAGGAGACAACATCCAGGACCAGCTTATGGTTCCACCAGGGATCTCTCAGGTTGATGTCACAGAAAACCTGCTGATCTTTCCAGCTGGCCATAGAGTAGAGAGTCTCAGCAGAAATATCGCTCCTGGCCGCAAGAGTTCCATGGTAAAAAAGTCTTTTTGAGAGCATTCCGCATTCTTTGGGGTCAGGAGGATGGAGATAGTCGTAGGCCACATCTTTCTGAATTTCGTAAAAAGGCTCCCCCTGATCAAATCTAACCTGCACAATTCCGGTGGATTTGATTTTATCCACCTGGATCCCCTTGGTGGACATGGACCAGCTGTGCATGTGCTGGATCACCTCCCTGCCCAGGCGATCATTTCCAACCCTGGAGATGAACAGCGGATCCAGCCCCAGTCCCCGGAGATGGCAGGCCACGTTGAACGGGGCCCCGCCTATGACCATGGATCGGTCAGGAAAGATATCAAAAAGGACTTCCCCGAAAACCACGACCTGATCGAATCCGGTATTTACGTTCATGAGAACCTGCCCTTGCAGCTAATGCTATTCCCGGTAAAGCCATTCTCTGAAAACCCTCACCTCTCCGGGCCATTCATGAGACAGGCGAAGCTGCAGAAACTCCGCATACACAACCTCAATAAAATATATTGACTTTTCCAGTAAAAACATCTTTTCCAGAAAAATACTGTCAGGGTCTTCTCCTTCCTGTATCCGGACTTCCATCCCGGGCGTCTTGATCCCGGACAGGGAAAGGCATGAGGAGTTTACCTGCAGGGACCAGGTATTGCTGTCCTGCTCCACAGTGAGCCTGGCCTGGACAACCTTTTTACCGGTCCTCAGCCCCTGCTTTGCCTCCTGGAGACGGGACATCATCCCGGAGCATACGGCCTTTTCCTTGCTTTCCCCTTCTCCGCCTTCCACAACAACCTTTTGACCCAGATAGAGTGCAAATTCTTCCCCCTGGGGAGTCTTGAAAATATTGTTCTGCACTTCACTTTTAAACCACAGCCAGGTCAAAAAATCCCGGCCAAGAATAGCATCCTTTTCCTGGGCAAGCTGTAAATCCATATCAAACCCTGTTTATCGTTTGGCCGCCACGGCTTGAAACCCGCAAAGCAATCACGTGTGCAGCACTTTGAATTCTATTCCCTGTCTGGTCACCCTGCAAACCTTGTTTCCTGGGAACTGGACCACAACCCCGGTCTTCCGGCTGATCCACAGATCATCCAGCTTAAAGATATTTTCCAGCAGAGCCTGACCTGATCCAAGCCGGTCCAGCATTTTTTTATACCAGCGCAGCCTCGCCGCTTTGGGTAGAGAAGCCAGTATATCACTGGCCATGAATGTTTGGCTCGCCGACATTTTCCGCTCAATACCGGCCAGGACATCTTCCCAGTATGCCTGGTCCTCCCGTCCGAGTTTCCAGAGATTGGCTATAACTTGAAGGAAACTGGGATTTATGCTTTCCATTTCCTGAAGCACGCTCATTTTTATGCGGTTGCGCAAAAAGCCGGGATCCAGATTTGATTTGTCGAAAACAAATTCCTGGTTTATTGCCTGCAAAAAGCCCAGGATCTTTTTTCTGGGCGTAAGCAAGAAAGGCCTTAGTATATTATGTTCCGCCACAAAGGCCTGCATCCCTGACAAGGCAGGCCAGCCCGCACCTCTCTGCAGACGCATGAAAACATCCTCGGCAAGGTCGTTCAAATGATGCCCCGTGAGAATAAAATCAGCCCCCATCCTTGCCGCGACCCCCCGCAGAAACCTGTAACGCAAGTTTCGTGCGGCGTCTTCCAGGCCTGTCCTTTTTCTGCGGGCAAAGACCTGGACTTTGCTACGACCTGTGATAAGATGTACATTCATACTGCTGCAGAGCCTGCTTGCGGCTTCATGCTCCTGATCTGCCTCCTGACGCAGACAGTGATTCAAATAGGCCGCTGATATTTTGAGATCCAGCCTGGGAGCCATGAAATAAAGCACCCGCAAAAGAGCGGTAGAGTCAGGGCCTGCTGAAAGAGCCACCAGCAGCCTTCGGCCTTCCAGGTTTACACCCAGCTCTTTCTGCACAAATGAATAAACATTCAAACAGAAATGGGCCCATTCAGAGGGCAGATCCTGAAGCTTGTGGAAAGGCATGGGATATTTTTATACTCCCTTGAATTCAATGTGACATAAGAAATTTTGCCTGTTGGATTGCGTCTGTCCTTTGCCCAAGGTTAAGCATTTTTAATAAAAACAACCGGATATTGAAAACAATGTGATTTTTAATATTTCTGCTTGTGACTATTGTCACAACCTCTTGTTGCTGCTAGTATAAAAAAAGATCATCAAGCAGGTTTACGCAGACGGTTCCTAATTCTAAACAGGTCAGGCTCTTTGCCGGGAAAGGCTTTCCTGCTAACGTCATAAAAACGGGCCTGGAAACAAATACAAGCACCATAACATTATGATTTTACTGACCTCTGATCCCTTCAACTGCAAAAAAACTTTTTGCAGTTGAATAGGAAAGGATAAGCTGCAGTAATCCTGCAGCAAAAAATACCTTTTTTGAGCCAAAAAAAAAACCCCTGAATTATTCGAAAAAATCTTTCAAGCAAACAAAGCAATAAATTATACCATAGTTCTGGAACTAAAAACTTTTTTGCTTGAAAGTGGCTCTTATTTTGTTTAATCATTGCAGTTCTGTGTTCACCACATGACAAGAATTCAAAAAGATCAAAGGAGCCTTGAGGAGAAGGACAATCAATGCTTAATCTTGAAGAAAAAAAAGCCAAAGGAATAATCCAGAAATTCATCAGCGAAAACATTCCCGAGTATATTCTGGATAATGCTCAGGAGCTGTATTCCGAAAACGGCATACACAAGATAAATATCAACCAGAGAGAACAGTACCTGGATCTTGAAGGCAGGATCCAGGGTGAGGATTTCCAGGTTTACAATTCCGAGATCGGGCTCAACCTGGACAGTGGGATCATTAATTACCATTGCAACTGTCCTGAGTCCTTTACCGGAATCTGCAAGCATATCGGAGCAACAGCCCTCAAATTCCTGGCTGGCCTGCGAGATGATGCCGGTCAGGACGTACCCATCCCCAGAACCGACTGGCGGCATACCTTTCGCCTGTACTTTGCCACCGAGCTGGAGCCGGAACCTGGCCAGCATTACCTGGTATACAGATTTTTCCCCGAGTCCGGCAGACTTCAGGTTGAATTCTACCGGGCCAGGCAGAACAAGACCGGTCTGTCCACAGTACTCAATCCGGTTACCCTGGAACAGATTATCCGCAACCCCAATTGGTGCGAGATTTCACCCCAGCTTCCCGATGTTCTGACCCAGGTTGGCTACTCCCTGGATTATTTCGGGCATCGCGTTGAAATTCCGCCGGGACTGATGACCTGGTTTTTCTGGTCCATAAAGAACGAATATTATCTTTTTCTGGAAGACACTGAGCAGCCCGTAAGAGTGGAAACCACTCCCATGCGCCTTCAGCTGAGCCCCAAGCTGTCCGGGGATGGACTGGGATTCGACATCATGCTGGGCCGCGAAGGCAAGCTGCCCTTTTCCATAGCTGGAGAAAAGGTGTACTTCTATGGGCAGCTTCCTTTGTGGGTATGCTGGAAGAACGGCTTCTATCCTGTTCAGACAGGACTCCATCCTGCGCTGGTCCAGGAACTGGTCTCGGAAAACCCCATCATCCCGCACAGTGAAATTTCCGAGTTTCTGGACCGGGTCTGGACCGGGATACACACCTCTGACCTTTACGGTCACGAAGAATTTTTGGAACGGATGTCTCCAATTTTTGTCCCTGCCCATTTTAACCCCAAGCTTTATCTGGATGAAGAGGGAAGCCTTCTGACCCTGCAGATCCAAAACATATACGAAACCGAACACGGCGAGATCACCCTGTCCGGTCCGGACCAGGATCTGCAGACCGGCAGCTATCAGTTTGAGGGCAAATCCTTCCTCCTGCGCAGAGAACAGAGCAAAGAAGAAGAGCTTTTGTCCAGCCTGCAGAACATGGGGTTTCAGTCCAGGAGCAAAAACATGTGGTTTCTTGAGCCTGAAGAAGCCATTAACTTCCTCCTGGACGCTTATCCCCGGCTGGTGGAAAAATACCGGGTCTACGGTGAAAAGAACCTGACCAGATACCGGGTGAGGTTGACCCCTCCCAATGTGGTGGCCAGGGTGGAATCCTCCAAAGACAGCAAATGGTTCAACCTGGACATTAATGTGGAGTACGAAGATATCCGGGTGCCCATTGAAAAAATCTGGAAAGCCTGGGTACAGGGAAAACGCTATGTTCAGCTCAAGGATGGTTCCTATACCAGCCTTCCGGAATCATGGATCAGGAAGCTGGAACACAAGCTGCAGACCATGGGTCTTGATCCGGAAAAAGCGCCCAAAAAGAAATTCCACAATCATGAGGTCCCCATCCTGGACAATATTCTGAAGGATATTGACAAGGTCCAGTCGGATTCTTTCTGGAACGAGCTCAGGGAAAAAATCCACTCCTTTGAGCAGATCAGACAGATCGACCCCCCTTTCAACCTCAATGCCGAGCTGAGGCCTTACCAGAAGCAGGGGCTAAGTTATCTGAACTTTCTTTATGAATACCGCTTTGGGGGTATCCTGGCCGATGAAATGGGCCTGGGTAAAACCATTCAGACCCTGTCGTTTCTGCAAAAACTCAGGGAAAGAGGCAGGAACGGTCCGTCCATGATTGTGGTTCCCACATCGGTTCTGACCAACTGGGAGCGGGAAGCCCAGAGGTTTGTTCCAGACTTGACCAGGCTGGTCATTTACGGAGCCAGACGTTCGGGCATGTTCAAACAAATCAAAAACTCCGATCTGGTCATTACCACCTATGCCCTGCTCCGCCGGGACCTGGAGGAGCTCAGCGAACATCTGTACAATGCCATAATCCTGGACGAGGCTCAGAACATAAAAAATCCGAATACCATTACCGCCCGCTCAGTGCGTAAGCTTAAGGCGGACTTCAAGCTGTGTCTCTCAGGCACGCCCATTGAAAACAATCTGCTGGAGCTGTGGTCTTTATTTGAGTTTTTAATGCCCGGGTTTCTGGGCTCCCAGAATGGTTTTCAGAAAGGTTTTGTCAAGCCCATTAAAGATGGGGAAGAGGAAAGCCTGAATTATCTTCGGGCCCGGGTCAAACCCTTCATCCTGCGACGGACCAAGTCCGAGGTGGCCAAGGAGCTGCCGCCCAAAGTAGAAAACGTTTACTACAGCGCCCTTATGGATGAACAGCTGGAGCTTTACCATGCCCTGGCCAAGAAACTAAAGAATCAGATACTGCAGCGGGTGGATGAAAAAGGTATTGCAGCCAGCCAGATGTCCATCCTGGATGCCCTTCTCAAGCTGCGCCAGATCTGCTGTCATCCCAGGCTGCTCAAGCTTAACATGCCGGGGGTCAACAGCAATCTACCCTCAGGCAAGTTCGAGGCCTTTAAGGATCTGATCACTACTATCATAGAAGACGGGCACAAGGTCCTGGTATTTTCACAGTTTGTCCAGATGCTGCATATAATCAGGTCCTGGCTTAACATACACAAAATTCCCTTTGCCTATCTGGACGGATCCAGCAAGGACCGCCTGGATCAGGTGGACAGATTCAACAATGATCCGGACATCCCCGTCTTTCTCATTTCTTTAAAAGCAGGCGGCACAGGACTCAATCTGACTGCAGCAGACTATGTTATTCATTACGACCCATGGTGGAACCCTGCCGTGGAAAACCAGGCAACGGACAGAACTCACCGCATAGGCCAGACCAGACAGGTCTTCTCCTACAAGCTGATCTGTGAAAACACGGTGGAAGAAAAAATTCTCAAGTTGCAGGAGCAGAAAAAGGGTGTAGCTGAAGCGGTAATCCCCGGACAAAACGCCTGGAAATCCCTTACCAGGGACGATCTGGAAATGCTGTTTGATGTCTGAGCTGGCACGTTGAATCCTTGAACAAAACCGGCAAAAGAACCAGATAAGCACGTCTCCACTGCCGCTGACCGGTCAGAAAAAACTTAACAGGACATCATAATCTGAATACGTTGCGATTCTCAAGCCTGTGCCCGCATCAGCCAAATAATAAGGGGCACTTTAAAAAAACAATAAAATCCACAAATGCAAATTGTTTTGTATCAGCCCCGGATCCCTCCCAATACAGGCTCCATTGCCCGGCTTTGCGCCGCCACCCGGACCACCCTGAATCTGATCCAGCCTCTGGGGTTCAGCCTTGAGGACAAATACCTTAAAAGAGCCGGGCTGGACTACTGGTCGCATGTTCATATCAGGCTCTGGAAAAACTGGGAGGAATTTCTCGAAAAGCTCGGTTGTTATAACAGGCTGATAATGACCAGCGCCAGAAAAGGAACAAGCTACGTAAATCACTCATTCCAGCAAAGAGACTGTGTTGTGTTCGGGCCTGAAACCTGGGGATTGCCGGAGAAAATTCTTACTCAGGGACACGGCATCATCAGGATACCCATCTTGGGACCGGTGCGCAGCCTGAACCTGTCCACAGCTGCTGCGGTTATACTGTACGAGGCCCTGCGCCAGAATAATGCACTCAACTGAATGGAATCGCTGCGAACTTGGCAGATATTTCAACTCTTTTTTCTTGAGATTGCTGATTTAAACATCTAGATGCAACTGCAAAAAAATAAAACAAGGATGGCAAACCTGTACCACGCGTTTTAGCTTTGCGTGGTCCTCAGGCAAGCGCTTCGCGTGACAAAAGAGACTTTTTGCAGACTCATCCTGCATCTTAATTCGTGGTAATTAACATCAACCTTAAGGGTTCAACATGAAGACTATCCATGATTCCGGCTCCTCCACAGACTGCCACAAGGCGTCAATAATGCAGTTCGACAGGGCAGCCGACTTGATGGAGCTGGACAGCGCATTACGCCAATGGCTCAATACTTCATTTCGAGAATTGTCAGTGAGAATTCCTGTGAGGATGGACAACGGAAATGTGCAGGTCTTCAGCGGATACCGCGTCCAGCACAACAATGTTCGGGGTCCGCACAAAGGAGGCCTGCGTTACCATCCTGACGTTTCCCTGGGGGACATCAGGGGACTCGCGGCCTGGATGACATGGAAATGTGCTTTACTGGAACTGCCCCTTGGCGGAGCCAAAGGAGGGATTACATGCAATCCAAAAGAGATGTCCTTTGGGGAGCTCGAAAGGCTTACCCGTGAATATGTTCATGGTATTGGTGACCTTATCGGCCCATATAAAGATATACCTGCCCCGGACGTTAACACCAATGCCCGGATCATGGGCTGGATCATGGACGAATACAGCAAACGCCAAGGATACTCTCCTGGAGTGGTAACAGGCAAGCCCATGGAACTGGGGGGGTCTCCGGGAAGGGAGAATGCTACCGGCAAAGGCGTCTCCATGGTTGTCAGCAGATGGGCAGAAAAAGAAAACAAGCGCCTGGATCAAACTTCGGCAGCAGTCCAGGGATTCGGAAATGTTGGCTACCATGCAGCTTTGCATCTCAGTCGCCTCGGATGCAAGATAGTTGCTGTCTCTGATTCCACGGGCGGAATAATCAATGAAGACGGGCTTGATATCGAAGCTGCCGGACGGCACAAGAAAATCAAAGGCAGCTTGTCAGGATTTGCCGGCGGAGACGCTGTTCATCAGGATGAAGTGCTGATTTTCAAGTGCGACTACCTGATCCCGTCCGCCCTGCAAAATGTCATCCATGGCGGCAACTTTGAAAAACTCCAGACCAGGATAATTTTTGAGGCAGCCAACGGACCCATATGCCCTTATACCGAGCCTAAACTGCCAGGTGCAGGCATAACTGTTTTGCCCGACATCCTGGTAAATGGCGGAGGAGTAACAGTATCTTACTTTGAATGGGTACAGAATATCCAGCATTTTAAGTGGAAGGATGAGGCTATTCAATTGGAACTGCAAACCATCATGCACAGGGCCTTTGACAGGGTCATTGTCCTTGCTGAAGAGCGAAACGTTTCATATCGTATCGCGGCTTATATCCTGGCCATTGACAAGGTGGTCCGGGCGGGTCATCTGCGCGGAACTTATCAGCCGCATATCTGAGAATTCTTAATGTTTGCACCTAGGCCTTAAAAAAGATGGTGGGCGGTCGGGGATTTGAACCCCGGACTTCCACCGTGTGAGGATGGCACTCTCACCGCTGAGTTAACCGCCCGATATTTTTTTATAAGCCAAACTTCTCAGAAGCGCAATATTTTTTATCGGATGCTAAGGTTGTCCTTGAACCTGAATGCTTTTTTGAATACTACCCACCTTGGTCGAATGAACAAAACAAAAATGGATTTTCCCTGGTCAGAGAACAGCCGGTATTCAGACCCGGTGTTAAAATTCACCCTGGACTGAGACTGACCATGGACCGGAATTTAAAAAAAACAAAGAATGGGTGGACTCGGTCCAGCCCTGGGATTATATTCATTTTTCGGACAAGATGGGATAAGGAGCAAAGATGTCACAACAGAAAGCCTTGATCCTGGGCGGACGTACAGGCCTGCTGGGCCAGGCCATGGCGCATACCCTGGCCCGGGAAGGGTGGTCAACGCTTAAACCCTTCAGGGAGGAACTGGATTTCTTTGACCAGAAACAGCTTGAAAAATACCTTGACAGACACGAGGTGGAGCTGGTGGTCAATGCAGTGGCTTTCAAAAATGTGGCACGAGCCGAAGACGAGCAGGATCAGGCTTATCTTCTTAACAGGGAACTTCCTCGGATCCTGGGTTCGGTATGCAGCAAAAGAGATGTCTACCTTCTGCACTTCAGCACAGGTTTTGTTTTTGACGGAGAAAAAAAGACCCCTTATACAACAGAGGACCGGACCGGCCCAGCCACCGTCTACGGCAAAAGCAAACTGGCCGGGGAAAAATTTCTCCTGGAGAATTCATGGGAAAAACTGTTGATCGTTCGCACCTCCTGGCTTTTCGGCCCCTTCAAAACAAATTTCGTGCACAAAATCCTGGATATGGCCCAGACCAAAAAGAGCATAGATGTTATCCATGACCAGGTTGGATCACCTACCAACACTCTTGATCTTGGCCGATACTCTCTGGAACTGGTAAAGAAAAAGACCAAGGGCATCTACCATGTAGCCAACAAGGGCCAGGCCACCTGGTGCGAGCTGGCATCTGAATCCATAAGCTGCGCCGGGCTCAACTGCCGGGTGAATCCCATATCCTCAAGAGACTGTCATGAAAAAGCCAAAAGGCCGTCCTATTCGGTCCTGGACTGCTCCAAGTTCAGCATAGTCACAGGGGTTCAGGTCCGTCCCTGGGTCCAGGCCCTGCGCGACTATATCTACTATTACCAGGACCGGGTATGATACTGGAGACATCATGTTTCAGGTTTTAGACCTGAGAACCATCAGGCAGGCACCCTGCCCTGAGTTCTGCTTTTTCCACCCTGCCTTTATGATGCTTCTGCTGATGGTCTTAATGACGAACAACCCGGCCCTTGATCGCCATCACCTGCCTTGACAGAAAGAGTCCGCGTTGTTACCTCATTAGCACTCTTAACCTAAGAGTGCTAATGAGGTAACAAATGAATCTGGATCAGAGACAAGCCGATGTATTGTTCACCGTAGTCAAAAGCTATATCCAGAGTGGCCTGCCAGTGGGTTCCAGAACAGTGGCCAGAAAGTCCAATCTCAACCTGAGCCCTGCTTCTATCAGAAATATCATGGCTGATCTGACTGAAGAGTCTTATATAGAGCAGCCCCATACCTCTGCTGGAAGAGTTCCAACAGCCAAGGGCTTTCGTTATTATCTGGACTCCAAGCTGGATATGGAGCCTCTTCCCAGGGAGATCGAGCAAAAGATCAAGTCATCCCTGGCCAAGGTCGGACCTGACCTGCCCAGGACTTTGAGCCAAGCATCCAAACTTCTTTCCTCCATCTCCAACCAGATCAGCCTGGTCATCACTCCCAGCCACCAGAACATTCGCTGGAAACACATAGATTTTATCCTGCTCCGGCCAGGACTGGTCATGTCCATCCTGGTCATGGAAGGCGGGATGGTCCAGAACAAGGTCATCAGCGTTGACCGCGATATCTTGACTGATGACCTTATCAAGTTCAGCAATTATCTGAACGAGCATTACCAGGGAAAGACCCTGCTCCAAGTCCGGGTCAGCATTTACGAGCAGATGAAAATTGCCCAGAGACAGTTTAATCAACTCTATCAGAGCGCCCTGAGGCTGGCCAGGGAGTCCTTTGAACCTGAAAACAACCGTCAGGTATATGTGGACGGGACACACTATCTCTTCCAGGACACTGACCTTGCTAATCTGTCCAAAATGCGCGAGGTTTTCAAACTTCTGGAAGAAAGGTCCAAATTGCTCAAACTCCTTGATCAGACCCTTGAAAGCAAAAGCCTGAGCATTATACTGGGTCAGGAGCAGGACTGGGAGGAACTCAGCGATTATACTGTTATCTCATCGCCTTACAGCCTTAAAGGGGACAATATCGGGATGGTCAGTATTATCGGTCCGACCCGCATGAACTATTCACGGATAATTCCTGCTGTTGACTTGACTGCCAGAATTCTTAGTCAAATACTCCACGATATCTATGAATATAAAAACCATGAAGGCCTTGCGTAGGCCTGATAAATCCATTTACTCATGAGAATAAAGAATTAAAGAATTGCGGAGGTTTATAAATGTCCAGCGAAAAAGACAAAAAAGACCTGGAAGAACAAGATATTGAACGAGAAAAGGCCCTGGAGGAAAACGACTTCAAGGAAAACAGCCATAGCCGGCCAGATGACACTGCAGAAGACCGAGATTTACCTCTGGAAATTTCAGAAGACGAAATCCTGACTCTTTGCCGGGAGAAAATCTGTCCTGAATGTGAACTGCTCCGGGAACAGAAACACGAAGCCCTTAAGGCCCTGGCAGATTCTGAAAATTTTAAGAAGCGCATTGCCCGGGAAAAAGAGGAATACTGCAAATATGCCATTTCTTCCTTTATTGAGGAAGTGATCCCGGTCATAGACAACCTGGAGCTTGCCCTGGAACACGGCCGTAAGAAACAGGCCTGCAAAGACGTGGTGCAGGGGCTGGAAATGACCCTGAACATGTTTCATCAAGTGCTGGACAGGAACAACCTCAGACAGGTTGGCCGGGAAGGCGAGCCTTTCGACCCTAATTACCATGAAGCCATGGCCCAGCTGGAACGCCATGACCTGGAGGAAGGCATGGTCTGCCAGGTAATGCAGAAAGGATACGTTCTTGGTGACCGCCTGGTCCGACCGGCCAAGGTACTGGTCAGTAAGCAGCCCTCTCCTGAAAAAAAATGAATGATGCAGTCTTTACAACTCCATATGGAGACTTATGAAAACCGACAACGATCAAGATCAATCTAAGGAGGCTTGTTAATATGGGAAAAATAATAGGAATCGACCTGGGAACCACCAACAGTTGCGTATATGTAATGGAAGGAAAGGAAGCCAAGTGCATCAGCAACCCTGAAGGTGGAAGGACCACACCCTCCATCGTGGCCTTTACCGACAAAGAGCGTTTGGTGGGAGAAATAGCCAAAAGACAGGCCGTTACCAATTCCGAAAAGACCATTCATTCCGTTAAAAGACTTATGGGTCGCCAGTATGACGATCCTGTGCTTAAAAGCTGGATTGAACGGTGTTCATACAAGATAGTCAAGGGAAAAAACAACGAGGCCCATGTTCAGGTAGGCGACAAGACATACAGTCCGCCTGAAATATCAGCCATGATCCTGCAGAAGCTGAAAAGTGATGCTGAAGCATATCTGGGAGAGCAGGTAAAGGAAGCAGTGATCACTGTTCCGGCATATTTCAATGACAGCCAGCGCCAGGCCACCAAGGATGCCGGGCGTGTGGCCGGTCTTGAAGTAAAGCGCATAATCAACGAACCCACAGCAGCTTCCCTGGCCTACGGAACAGATAAAAACGTCAATGAAAAGATCGCGGTTTTTGACCTTGGGGGCGGAACCTTCGACATTTCCATTCTTGAGGTCGGGGACAACCTTGTGGAGGTGCGCTCAACACACGGCGACACTTTTCTGGGTGGAGAAGATTTTGACCAGCGGGTCATTAATTACCTGGTGGACGAATTCAAGAAGGAAAACGGGATAGATCTTTCCAAAGACCGCATGGCCCTGCAGAGATTGAGGGAAGCTGCGGAAAAGGCCAGAAAAGAGCTTTCTTCCACCATGGAAACGGACATCAACCTGCCGTTTATCACCGCAGACCAACACGGACCCAAACACATGAACATGAAGCTTTCCCGGAGCAAACTGGAAAGCCTGGTCGAGGATCTTGTCCAGAGAACCATGGGACCCTGTGAAAAGGCCCTGAAAGACGCCGGACTCAAGCCTTCGGAGATAAATCAGGTGCTTCTGGTGGGCGGCATGACCAGGATGCCTCTGGTCCAGAAAAAGGTTTCCGAATTCTTCGGCAGGGAGCCCAACAAGAGTGTCAATCCTGACGAAGTAGTGGCCATGGGTGCAGCTATTCAGGGAGGCATATTCGCCGGGGACGTCAAGGATGTGCTTCTCCTGGATGTCACCCCGCTTTCTCTGGGCATTGAAACCATGGGCGGAGTGTTCACCAAGCTCATCGAGCGCAATACCACAATCCCCACCCGAAAAAGCCAGATCTTCACAACAGCCGCGGACAACCAGCCCTCGGTCTCCATACACGTGCTGCAGGGAGAACGGCCCATGGCCGGGGACAACATGACCCTGGGCCGCTTTGAACTCACCGGCATTCCACCGGCTCCAAGAGGTGTTCCCCAGATAGAGGTCACCTTTGACATCGACGCCAACGGCATAGTCAATGTTTCTGCCAAGGATATGGGCACAGGAAAAGAGCAGTCCATCAGGATCACCGCCTCCAGCGGCCTGTCCGAAGACGAGATCAACAAGCTGATCAAGGAGGCTGAAAGCCACGCTGAGGAGGACAAGAAAAAACAGCGGCTTATTGAGGCCCGCAACCATGCGGACACCCTGATCTACACCACGGAGAAATCCATCAGGGACCTGGGAGAGAATCTTGATGCCGAACTCAAGGCAGAGATCGAAAACAAGATCCAGGAACTGAAGAAGGTCATGGATGGCGAGGATGAAGAAGCCATACGCAAGGCTACTGAAGATCTGTCTCAGGCATCACATAAGCTGGCGGAAAAGCTCTATGCTCAGAAAACCCAGTCTGGACAGGCGGGAGAACAACCCCATGGCGAGACCCAGACCGGTCAGCAGGGAGCCCGAAACGCAGATGAAGATGTTGTGGATGCTGACTATACTGAAGTCAATGACAAGAAATAAATTGTCTTGACAGCAACTTGTCCCAGTTCCTATTCTAGCCCGGGCCATTGATCTGGCCCGGGCTTTTTTTTGAATGCCTGAGGGAAACATACCAATCAGATCCAGTAAAATTTATGAAAAAAACAGCAATCTTGATAACCGGGATCTTGCTGCTCTTATTGGCGGGGTGCGCTGAAAAAAAAGTGATCCTGGACCACACCAAGGCAGGTGTGCAGGAAAGGGCGGCCCAGGCCTGGAGAAACGAAAATTACCCTCTCAGTCAGCAACTTTATACCCGGCTGCTCAATGAATTTGAACTCAGACAGGATCAGCAGCTCATGGCCTGGCAGCGACTGGCTGTAAGCTCCCACAGGAACCAGGATTATCAGACAGCCCTGCAGGCCCTTGATCAATGGGCCGATCTGAACCCAAGGGCTCTGGATCAATGGAAATGGCACTATATTTATGCCCAGGCACTCAGAAAAACCCGGGATGAACAGGAATACCTGCACTATCTGGAAGAACTTTATCGAAACCATGACAAACCCCTGGACCTGAGATGCGAAGCAGCCCTGAATCTAATCCAGCATTACTTTCAGGGACGGGAATATCATCAGGCTATGGCTGTCCTGGAATACCTCTATTCCGTAGCCGAGACGGACGATGAAAAGCTGAAGCTGGAGAATATCAGCCTGGAGTTCTTTGAAAATCTTGGCCTGCAGGAACTTGAACAGGTCAGGCTGGACATGGACAGGGAAAAACAGCTGCTGTTTCCTTACAATGTGTTCTGGTGGACCTTTTACCTGGAAAAACTCAAGGATGATCATTCCAGATGGGGGGAACTGCGTCCGGAGCTGTTTGAGATAGCAGAACAAAGTGAGCTTGTTCACCGAGATCCCTGGCTTGGAACAATGAAGCAATGGAAAGCGGAGCTGGGCAGACCCGCTTCTGAAATCACCCTGCTCCTGCCCCTGAGCGGCCAGTACTCCTCTGTGGGCTGGAAAATTCTGCGCGGAGCAGGGCTTGCTCACTTTGATATGCAGATGAACGGCATGGACGTGAGGATCAAAACCATCAATACTGACGAGCCCAAATGGCTGGAGCGGCTCGGCCGGATGGATACACTGTCTCTGGTGGGCGGACCTTTGTCCAGACAAAATTGGGAAAAGATCAAAGAAGAAGAATTAAACAGTGAACTGGTTTTTTTGACCTTCCTGCCCTCCTTGGAACAGGAGGGTGTCCAGGGTTGGCGGTTCTTCCCCAGCCCTGGAGACCAGGTCAGGGCCCTGCTGGAAAAGACAATCCATGCCATGGGCATAACTGATTTTGCCGTCATGTATCCGGAGGATGATTTTGGCCGGACTTTTTCCGAGACCTTCATGTCCGAGGCTCAGAAACAAGGGGCCCGCATCCGGGGGATGCAGAGCTATCCCCCGGATGACCCGGCCAGGTGGAACCAGATTGTTTCTTCATTTCTAAAAACAAAAAGCCAGCAGGATCCTTTGGTTGGATCTTCTCCCTCCTTTCAGGCGGTTTTTATTCCGGATACACTGTCCAGAGCTCAGGGTCTGATTCCGCAATTCTTCTACTTTGATCAGGATCACCTGGTATTTCTGGGCCCAATGATCTGGTACCAGGCATACAAACCTGATACCCTGGAACAGCAGTTCTTTTCCCTGGCCCTTGCCAGCGGAGCCTGGAACAGTGAGAGCTCGAACCCCCGGGCCATGAGTCTGCGCCAGAGTCTCGACAGGACAGCTCAGGAAAAAACCGACTTCTGGGTTGCTCTGGGTTACGACTTTGTTCGTTTTGCAGCCCGGATAGGGGAGCTGCCCTCACCTGAAAACCCCGATGAAGTCAACAGGATCCTGGCCAATAATAACTTCAGAGACTGGAGCATGGCTCCTGTCAGCTGGGATGAACAGGGCCGGGCTTTTCAGGAGCTGTTCGTATTCCAGATGGATAGAGAAAAGCTGACTCCTGCTGATGCCGAACAATTGATCCACATCGTTGATTTCAGAAAACAAAGAAGGGCAATCTGGCTGGAACGGCTAAGAGAAAAGAAGATGCAGGAACAATAAGGAGAATCTGCATGAAAATAGATGAGGAAACCGTAGCCAGAATCGCAGTGCTGGCCCGGTTGGAACCTACCCCGGAACAGATTGGGAGATTTGCCAGGCAGTTCCAGGATATCATTGGTTATATGAACGGTCTGAACACGGTGGACACAGCCCAAGTGGAACCCATGTACTCACCATCGGAGAATATGTCTGTAATGCGCGAGGATGTATGCCGAAAAGATCATAACCGTAAGGATATTCTGGCTAATGCACCCCGCCATGATGAACAGTACTTTATTGTTCCCAGAATAATCTAGGGCTTTTTATTAAGAACATGCCGGTCCATTTCAGGGCTATTTGGATCAGTCAAGAACCCTGGATTAAACCGGGCGCTGGACAGCTTTATGAGTAAATTATTTGCCCGAGACAAAAAGGCTGCTGGAGGATAAAATGAATACCTGCGGCCGGGCTAGCGGCTTTTTAACCAGCATTAGCTGCCGGACGGATGCATAAAAGGTGGTCCAGTTGATGAAAGAAAACTCAATCTGTGCAACCAGAGATTTGATTCAAAAAAAGCGGATCAAGGTCAGCGAAGTGCTGAATAACTGCCTGGAAATTATCAGCCGTACAGAGCCCAAAATCGGTGCGCTGCTGAGTGTGCAGGAGGAACAGAGCCGCACTCTGGCCATGGAAATGGACCGGAAAGGTCCGGACAGCGAAAAACCCTTGTGGGGAATACCTTTAACCATCAAGGACGTCATCTGCACCAAGGATGCCCCCACTACATGTGGGTCCAGGATCCTGGGAAACTTCACTCCCTGCTATGATGCCACCCTGGTCAGCAGACTGCGCCGGGCAGGAGCCATTATTCTGGGAAAAACCAATATGGATGAATTTGCCATGGGTTCATCCACTGAGAACTCGGCCATGCAGCAAACCAGAAACCCCTGGGACCTCACCAGGGTCCCCGGAGGCTCCAGCGGCGGATCCGCAGCTTCCACAGCAGCCGGACAGGCCCTGGGTTCCATTGGCACGGACACTGGGGGTTCCATCCGCCAGCCGGCCTCATTTTGCGGTGTTACCGGTTTAAAGCCCACTTACGGAAGGGTTTCCAGATTCGGGCTGGTGGCGTTCGGCTCATCCCTTGATCAGGCCGGGCCCATAGCCTGCAATGCGGCCGACTGCGCAGCTCTTCTGAATGTAATCTCCGGACACGATCCTCTGGATTCCACCTCAGCTGACCTGCCTGTGCCGGACTATGCCGGCTCGCTGGCCCTTAGAAATGATCTCAAAGGGCTGAAGGTGGGACTTCCTGAGCAATACTGGGAAGGAGGCATGAGCCCTGAAGTGGACTCTGTATGCCGGGCTGCCCTGGAACAGATCCGCAGTGCCGGAGCTGAAACTGTTCAGGTGCAGCTGCCTCATTCGCCTCATGCTGTGGCCGCCTATTACATTATTGCCTTGGCCGAGGCCTCTTCCAATCTGGCCCGCTACGACGGGGTCAGATACGGAGTCAGGGATGATACAGCCCGGGAACTTCCGGACATGTACTGCAAAACCAGGTCCCTTGCTCTGGGCGAGGAGGTGCAGCGCAGAATAATGATCGGCACCTACGTGCTCTCTGCAGGCTATTATGACGCATACTACAAAAAGGCGGCTCAGGTTCGCAGGCTTATCTACCATGATTTTGTTCAGGCATTTGATGCCTGCCATCTCTTGTGTTCTCCGGTGGTTCCATTTACAGCCTTTCACCTGGGAGAAAAAATTGAGGATCCCCTGCAGATGTATCTGATGGACATTTTTACTGCTTCGCTCAATCTGGCAGGACTGCCTGGAATGACCATACCCGCGGGCCTGGGAAGGGAGACCGGCATGCCTGTAGGTATTCAGCTCATGGGCCCGGCCTTCAGCGAGAAACTGATCCTGCAGACCGCGCATGTCCTGGAGCCATATCTGCCTTCCCTGCCCCGACCGGCTGCATTGAATGAATAATGAAAATCTCGGTAGCCCTCAGCGGCGGCGTAGACAGTCTGGCCTCCCTGCATTTGCTTTACAGAGAGGGTCACGATCTTTTGCCTGTTCATGCCAGGCTTTTCCCTGAACAGGATCCCGGTGAAAAGCTGGCTCAGCATCTGGACATGATCTGCCGAAATATGGGTCTTTCCATATCCTGGACCTGACTCAGCATTTTTCAAAAGAAATCATTGAACCTTTTATCCAGGATTACTTGCATGGAAAGACACCCAATCCCTGTGCGCTCTGCAATAAAAAAATAAAATTCGGACTTCTCCTGGACAGGGTCCGGGAGATGGGAGCGGATGCTCTGGCTACGGGGCATTATGCCAGAGTGTTGAAAGATGAACAGGGTGCTGGGTTGTGGCGAGGCAGAGACCTCTCCAAGGATCAAAGCTACTTCCTTTCTCTGGTGCCTGAAAAAAGTCTTGAAAAGGCAATCTTTCCCCTGCAGAACAGGCATAAAAACATGGGTGGTCAATTATCTGGCCAGGGAAAATATTAGTCCCCCGGCAACAAGGGAAAGCAGTGAAGTCTGTTTTATTCCCGGAGACTACAGAAAGCTGGTTGCCTGGAAAACCAGCAGTAATAATGAATCACTGTCAGGCCCCATAAAAAACAGACAGGGTGCAACTCTGGGCGTCCACTCCGGCCTCTGGCGTTATACCCCGGGCCAAAGGCGGGGCCTGGGAATAGCCAGCAGCTATCCTTTGTATGTCATAGGCAAGGATCAGGAAGCCAACACCCTTTTGGTGGGCACCCGGAATGAACTGGGCTCCCGGGGCTGCCTGATACGGGAAATAAATCAGCTGGTGCCCACTGAGAAGTGGCCTGACAGGCTTTGGGTCCAGACCAGATACCGTCAGTCTGCCCAGCCTGCAGACGTGCACCCGGAAAACAGCTGCATGCGAATATATTTTAAAGAAAAAACAGAGGTCAGCGTGCCGGGTCAGGTTGCTGCTTTGTACTCCCGGGACGGCCGTGTTCTGGCCGGGGGAATTATAGAACAGGAAATAAGATAGGCATATGTCAACCTTTTACCTGACAACGCTTGGATGCAAAGTCAACCAGTATGAATCTCAGGCCATTGCCGAAGCCCTGCAGAAACAGGGTTTTGCCAGGGTGATGAAACCGGCCGCGGCCCAATATATATATATTAACAGCTGTGCTGTGACAGCCCGGGCTGTGAGGGATTTAAGAAAAATGCTGCGCAGGATGAGCAATGAGTCCTGCGGAGCCAGAATAATAGTCACTGGATGCGCAGCCCAGATAATGCAACAGGAACTTGAGACCCTGGAGGAAGTGGACCTGGTCATACCTCAGAGCCGGAAAAAACTGCTTTTGAACCATCCCTTTCCTGATTCAGACCTTGAGAACAAATCTGTTCCGGAAGATTTCCGGATTACAGGATACTTGCGGGCCAGGCCCGCAGTCAAAGTCCAGGACGGGTGTTCCCAGGCATGTTCCTACTGCATTGTTCCCAGCACCAGAGGAGGTCCGGTGAGCCGCGACCCGGGCGACGTCCTCTTCCAGATCCGGGAACTGCTCAACAGGGGTTTTCCAGAGATAGTAATCTGCGGAATAAACCTTGGTCTTTACGGCCGGGATCTGAATCCGTGCTGTGATTTCTGGGATCTTCTGAATTTTCTGGAACAAAACCTGGCAAGGGAATGGAATAACCGGGCCAGAATCAGGCTTAGCTCTCTGGATCCGGGCCAGCTGAACTCCAAGGCCCTGGACACTATTGCAAACTCCAGAATGCTCTGTCCCCATTTCCACCTGGCCATGCAAAGCGGAAGCCCCGGAATTTTAAGGGCCATGCGCAGGGACCACTACAGCTTCAGCAATGTGGACAACTTTATTAACCAGGTTAAAAAAACAATCCCGCTATTTTCCCTGGGAACGGACATCCTGGTTGGTTTCCCCGGGGAAACCGGGCAGGACTTTGACCAGACCAGGAGAATGGTTCATAATCTCCCTCTGAGTTATGCACACGTGTTTACCTTTTCTCCCAGACCGGGAACTCCTGCTGCCGGCTACAGTCCCCAGGTGACGGAACAGGATAAAAAGCATCGCTCTATGCTGATCAAAAAAATCATTCAGGAAAAAAAATCAATATTTGTTCAAGAGCTCCTGGCACGAAAAGAACTTCGCCTGGTCATGGAAGACAGGTACAAGGGCATGTGTGAATACTATGTTGAGTGCTTCAGTGCCCAATGTCCTTCCGGGCTCAAGGCGGGGGATGCGGTCAGGGCAAAGCCTCTCAGGGCAGAGGGGACAAAGCTCCGGGTTGAAGTGAATGTTCAATGCTGGTATTAATCTTCAAAAATCATGCTCAATCACCTGGCAGAAAGGCCCCCAGCTCATGAGTCAACCGCAGGCACCCCGGCCGGGAAAGCTTTTCCTCTCCATTCTCAGCGCAAAGTGGGAGTTGTTCCAGGAAGAGCTTGCTTCAATGCTGCAGCTGAGGTTCGGAGAAACAGACTATATAAGTCCTTTTATCCCCTTTACCGAAACCGATTACTACAACCGGGAACTGGGCACTCCCATTTGCAGAAGAATATTAACATTCAGGCCGCTTGTGGCCCTGGACAGACTGGCTGAAATAAAACTGCTGACCAATGAGCTGGAGACTCGATTTTCCAGGGGTACAAACCGCATATTCAACCTGGACCCGGGACTGCTCACCCTGGAACGCCTGGTTCTGGCCAGCGGAAAAAATTTCACTCATCGCATATATCTTGGCCGGGGCATCTGGGCAGACCTGACCCTGGTTTTCGTCCAAGGAGACTGGGTGGATCTGCCCTGGACCTTTCCGGATTACGCATCGGAAAAACTCAAAGCCCACCTGAGGGCCATCAGATACGATTACTACCTTCAACTGAAGGCGGAGAACCTTTTGTGATTATTTATAAGACATGGCCACCTAATTTTTCTGTAAAATCAGGGTATAATTTTTTTCTGCGCATTAGCGCTTTTCCTGCATTCCTGGCCTCAGCTTCGGGAACAGAATCCGCATATTGCGTCTTAGGGACCGGGATATTTACAGGTCACCACATTTAATCTGCTGAGGAGCAAACACATGGCCTCGAGCATGACCGGATACGGATCTGCAANAGCTGACAGAAGCAGNTGGAGCGTGACCTGGGAGATCAGGAGCGTCAACAGCCGCTACCTGGACCTGAAATGGAAAATTCCTCCCTCGCTTTTTTTCATGCAGGGCAAATGGCAAAAACTGGTGAGAAACCATGCTTCCCGTGGCCGGGTGGAAATCTACCTGGACATGCGCATTCTGGACCCGGCCATACTGGGTATGGAACTGGACAGGACAACCGCTGTGGCCATGGTCAAAGAACTTAATAACCTGGCTGGAGAGCTGGGTCAGATATTCACTCCGGATCTGAACACCTTTTTCAGGACTCAGGCCCTGTGGAAGGAAAACAACTTGAAAATCCACCCGGATCTTTTACAAGACCTTGAAAACTGTCTTAACAGCGCCCTTGAAGACTGGCTGGCCTCCAGAAAGGCAGAGGGCCTTCATCTGTCCCGGGATCTGCAGCAAAAAGTCCTTGAACTGGACAGCCTCATTGGTGAGCTGGAAGGTCTGGCTGCGGAAAACACACGCCAGCGCTTCAACGATCTCAAATCAAGGGTGGGTAGAATTCTGGCCGAAGCAAGCATGGAGTCTGACGAACAGAGGCTGCTGCAGGAACTTGCCCTGATGGCAGACAGGCTGGACGTATCTGAGGAGCTGACCAGGCTAAGGGTCCACTTGAACTCCATTAGTATACTCCTGGAAACCTCCGGAGAAACAGGACGCAGGCTGGACTTTTTGTTGCAGGAAGCATTCAGGGAAATAAACACCTGCGCCAACAAATGCCAGAACCCGGATATGAGCCGGCTGGCAGTGGATTTTAAAGTCAGACTGGAAAAATGCAGGGAACAGATCCAGAACCTGGAGTAATGCATGGAAAAAAACATCACCAGAGAGAGGCTGAGACTGTTGAATATCGGTTTCGGCAACAGTGTGGTCAGTTCCAGGGTGGTGGCCATTGTCAACCCGGGTTCTTCGCCCATGCGCAGACTGCGCGAGGAAGCCAGGGAGCAGAACATGCTCATTGATGCCACCCAGGGCCGCAAGACCAGGTCGATTCTGGTCATGGATTCCAGGCATGTCATCCTTTCGGCCATCCAGCCGGAAACAATCGCCCAGAGAATCAAGCAGCTGGAGACCAGAGATGAAACCTGAAGGAATACTCCTGGTGATAAGCGCTCCATCCGGAGCAGGCAAGAGCACCCTGATCAGAACGCTTTGCCGTGACTTTCCAGAGTTTGGTTTCTCTGTTTCGTACACCACCAGAGAGCCCAGACCAGGGGAAGTACATGGCAGAGATTATTTCTTTGTCCACAGGGAACAATTTGTGGCCTTGAAAGAACAGAACTTTTTTGCTGAATGGGCTTCGGTCCACGGTAATTTTTACGGGACCCCCAGGGATCAGATTCTGGAAAGCATCCGCCAGGGCAAAAGCCTGATCATGGATGTTGATGTCCAGGGTGCAAGACAGTTAAAGGACAATCTAGGCCGGGGGGTGTACCTGTTTATTTTCCCTCCTTCCCTGGAAGAACTCAAAAAAAGGCTTTTGCAGCGTGGAAGTGATCCCCCTGGTGTAATTGAAAAGCGCCTGCATAATGCTTCCCTGGAAATGCTTGAAAGCGATTTTTTTGACTACTGGCTTGTCAACGACCAGATACCCACAGCTTATGCCCAGCTCAAGGCCCTGGTCCTGGCTGAAATGCTGAGACCGGCACTACATCCCGGTCTTCCCCAGAGAATCGCTTCAGGAAAGTGGTATGTCTGAACATAAACCAGCTGTAATAGTCGCCCTGGATGTAAGCGAGCGCAACAGAGCGCTGCACCTGGCCCGGATTCTAAGACCTGCAACAGACTGGATCAAGGTTGGCCTGGAGTTGTTTACTGCTTTAGGACCAGACATAATCAGCAATCTGAAGGAAATGAAATACAGGATTTTTCTTGACCTCAAGCTCATGGACATTCCCAACACCGTAGCCAGGGCTGTTCACAACTGCATGGAAATGGATGTGGACATGCTCACCCTGCATCTGCTGGGAGGGAAGAGAATGGCTGAAGCAGCCATCCAGGCCAGAAAAGAAAAGCACGTCCCCGGGAATCATAAACCTCTGCTGGTGGGAGTAACCCTGCTCACCAGCCTGGAAAGAACCGATCTGCCCTGGCCCGAAAATAGAGAACTGAACCTGGTGGTCCTGGACCTGGCCACAAAGGCCAGGGCATGGGGTCTTGACGGAGTAGTATGCTCAGGACTGGAAGCTGCGCAAATCAATCTGGAAAATGAACAAGATTTCTGCCTGGTCACCCCCGGCATCAGGCATTCAGAATCCGCAGGAGACCAGAAAAGGACATCAACCCCTGCCCAGGCCAGCACCGCAGGAGCAACCCACCTGGTAGTAGGCCGGCCTGTCACAGATTCGCCGGATCCTGTAAAAGCGATTCTGGATATCAAAGCGGAGCTTTATCATACATGATTACAAATCCTGTTCCCAAGATAAAATGGAAACTCAGAAAACCCCGGGCATCCCGGGAGCAGCTGCACAAACTCGCTCATGAACTGGAAGTATCCCCTATTCTCTGTGCCTTGCTCCATCAGAGGGGAATGACCACTTATGAAGACATGCTTTTCTTCCTGAGTCCTGGACTCAGATACCTGCCTCCCCTGGAAACATGGCCGGAACTTCAGGAAGCAGCCACTCTCATCACCTCCTTTGTCAGTTCAGGGAAAAAAATCGCTGTCTGGGGTGACTATGATGTGGATGGTATAGCCTCGGCAGCCTTGCTGCAGGACTTTTTCAGCCTGAAAGGGGTAACTGCTCTGACTTTGCTCCCCCACCGCATCCGGGACGGATACGGACTGAATATGGCCGGAATAGAGGCCCTTGCCCGGGACGAAGTCAAACTCCTGATTACTGTGGATTGCGGCATCTCCAATCATCAGGAAATTGCCAGGGCCAGAGAACTGGGCATGCGTGTAGTGCTGACCGATCATCATCTTCCTGGCCGGGAACTGCCCGAAGCAGACGTGGTGATAAACCCCAAATGCCATGATTCACCTCATGAAAGCCTGGCAGGAGTAGGCACTGCTTTTTTTCTGGCTGCAGCCCTGAACAGGACCCTGCCCGGCACCCCCATAGACGTACGCATACTGTTGGATTTGGTGGCCCTGGGAACCATTGCTGACCTGGTTCCTCTGGATGCCACCAACAGAATCCTGGTCAAAAACGGACTGTTGCTTCTCAGCGAAGCAAAAAGGCCGGGTATTTACGCTCTCAAGGAAGCAGCCGGATTTTGCGGTACAGACTCCGTCGGGGCCGGTGAGGTGGGATTCGGGCTGGCCCCCAGAATTAATGCGGCAGGCAGGCTGGATGATCCGGCTCTGGCCCTGGAGCTGCTTCTGTGCAAGGACATGGACAGGGCGCGCAGGATATCCGGCAAACTCAACACCATGAACAGCCAAAGAAAAAAAACCGAAGAAGAGATACTTAAACAGGCCAGGGAGCAGGCAAAACAGTATCCCCGGCACAGCGGCCTGGCTCTCTTTGATCCCCGCTGGCATCCAGGGGTGCTGGGCATTGTGGCCTCGCGCCTGGTGGAAGAGTTTAACCGCCCCTGTCTGGTCCTGACCATGGAAGACGGTCTGATCAGAGGATCCGGTCGCAGTGTAGCCGAGTTTGACCTTTACCTGGGGCTCTTAACTTTACAGGATCAACTCTGCGGATTCGGGGGTCACAGCCAGGCTGCCGGCTTGAGCCTTCTCCCTGAGTATCTGGATTCTCTCAGGGAAAGATTCCATCATGCTGTTCAAGAGCAGCTGGGACCCAACCTCCCTCAAAAAGAGATTGAACTGGACGCTGAACTGGGTTTTGATGCACTCAGTGCGGATTTTCTGCAGGAACTGGAGCTGCTGCAGCCCTTTGGACCGCAAAACCCTAGGCCGGTCTTTCTTTCTCCGCCTCTCAGGGTACTGGATCAGACTCTCTTTGGAAAAGACAGACATGTGGGCTTTGTCCTGAGCGATCCTGATTCCGGCCTCAGGCTCAGGGGACAATTCTGGCGTCAGGGCAACAGCCTGGGACAGCAGAGCCTGAAGGGCAAGACCCTGACCCTGGCCTATACCCCGAGCATGAACACTTACCGTAACCTGACCAGCATCCGCTTGAATATCCGCGAGATCCTGGAAATAACTTAACCGCAGAAAGAGTAATTGTCAGAAAGGAAGCGGGTGTCCTGCCTGACTTTTCCGAAAAATAAATGTTCATCAAAGGCAGTCTCAAAATACTTGTGCTGGCAGGGATATTGTTCACCGCGGTCCTGCTGCAGCAAACAGGGGTTATTGACCTGAGCCAGGAACTCTCCAGGGCTGAAAGCCTGACCGAACTCTGGTGGGCTCCACTGCTTTTCATCTTTTTAAAGTTTGCCCTGTATTCAGTAGCCATGCCCGCGGGTCCGTTCATCTGGCTGCTGGGAGTCATTTACGAGCCCTGGGCGGCTACGCTGATAACCATTGCCGGAGGTGTTCTGGGCAGTCTGGGCGCTTATTGGGTGGCAGGTTATTTTTCCTCTTATCTGCGGGACAGGTTTTCCGGCACTCAGGCTTATGCCCTGTTGCACAGCAATTCCGGCTTTTTCCAGCTTCTGGCCCTGCGTTCCATGCCGGGACTTCCCCACGCCCTGGTAAACTACAGCAGCGGGATTCTTCAGATAAGACTTCTCCCGTACATTATTACTGCAACTATGGGATTCGCCTGTAAAGGCTTTATCTACACCTCAGCAGTCTATAACGCCACACATCAGCTGCACGAGGAAGCCTCCATCATCTCCTTCCAGACTGTGTGGCCCCTGCTGCTCCTTGTTGTTTTCTCCCTGACCGGAATTCTTATTCAAAAAAAGTTTCTGAAATGACCTTGCAAATATAAAAAAGAGTAGTTATAGAATAAATTTAACAAATCCCGTTAAGGGGGCGACATGGCTTCGACGGGGATGATTGAGGCCAGGGTTGCAGGCCGAGGTGCCGCGGGGACCTCGTTAAACACGCGGAAAACAATTAGTTGCCAAGAACAACGAATACGCAATGGCTGCTTAAGCAAGCCACGTTTCCTTTCGCTGAGGCCTGATAAGCGAAGTGGAAGCGACGACACCCATCAGGCTGGCTCTTTAAGCTCTGTCCCGAGGCTTAAGGAGCGAGAAAGTATCGGGGCTGGTTTTCAGGCCGCCTGTCCGGAGGCTGACCTGGAAACGAGATCCTGATCCGGACTAAGCCTGTAGACACTCTGAGCTGAACATTCCCGGACGCGGGTTCGATTCCCGCCGCCTCCACCA
>SL_5KL_010_SEDDRAFT_10000223_pt1 | contig 36007 bp, 32 predicted proteins | sample SodLakKL_010_SED_FD_9118 | JGI IMG/M metagenome (IMG submission 9118)
ATGACACCACTTCGATACCTCACTTCGATCGCCCTGAGCACAGCACTCCTCGCTGGACCCGTTCAGGCCGAGGACAAGCCACTCACCCGCGGTGAACTCATTGCCCAGAGTTGTTTCGCCTGCCACGGCCCGCAGGGCCAGGGCGCCGACACCATGCCGCCGATCGCCGGCTGGGACAAGGACCTGATGGTGGAGTACCTGCTGGATTTCCAGAAGGGCAAACGCAACCCCACGGTGATGGACCGCCACGCGACCGGCTACACCGATGAGGAGATCCGCGAGCTCGCCGCCTATCTGAGTGAACTCGAGTGAGGGCCGTCGCATCATGAGCCAACGTTACCTATCCCGACGTGATTTTCTTCGCCTGGGCGCCTCGGGCGCGACCGTCGCCGCCCTGGGGTTGGCCGGCTTCCCCGCCCTGAGCCTGGCCCGCAGCCGGCTCGATGCCCGTATCGTCATCGTCGGCGGCGGCTCCGCCGGGGCGACCACGGCCCGCTACCTCAAACAGCACGCCCCCAATCTGCGGGTCACCCTGGTCGAGCCCAACGAGACCTATTACACCTGCTACGCAGGCAACTGGTACCTGGGCGGTTTCCGCGAGCTCGACACCCTCGGCCACGGCTACGACCGGCTGCGCGAGGAGTACGACATCGAGGTCGTCCACGACCGGGCGGAGGAACTGGATCTGGCCGGCAAGCGGGTCATTCCCCGCGACCACCATCCGATCGAATACGATCGCCTGGTGGTCGCCCCGGGGATCGATTTCGCCTGGGACCGCGTGGAGGGCATGGGGCCGGAGGACACCGAGCAGATCCCTCACGCCTGGGAGGGCGGACGGCCTTTCCGTATCCTGCGCGAGCAGATCGAGGCCATGGACGATGGCGGCACGGTGATCGTCTGCCCTCCGAAGGAGCCCTACCGCTGCCCGCCCGGCCCGTACGAGCGCATGGCGCTGATCGCCCATTACCTCAAGAAGCACAAGCCGCGCACCAAGGTGTTGGGGCTCGACCCCAAGGACAGCTTCTCGAAGCAGGCCCTGTTCAAGCAGGGCTGGGAGGAGCTCTACGGCGACATGATCGAGTGGGTCCCCGGTTCGCAGGGCGGCGCACCAGATCGGCTTTCCGTCTCCGATCGCAAGGTCCTGACCGACGGCGGCGACCAGGTGCACTCGGCGGATGTCATCAACTTCATCCCGCCGCAGCAGGCCGGTGCCATCGCCCGGCAGGCGGACCTATCCGATGACTCGGGCTGGTGCCCGGTGGACCAGGAGACCTTCCGCTCGCAACGCCACGACGGTGTCTACGTGATCGGTGACGCCGCCGTGGCCGGGGACATGCCCAAGTCGGCCCACACCGCCAACAACCAGGGCAAGCTGGTCGCCGCCACCATCGTCGGCGAGCTCACCGGCGAGCCGACGCCGCACTTCCCCACGGTCAACACCTGCTACAGCCTGGTCGCGCCGGACTGGGCCTTCACCATCGCCGCCGTCTTTGAGCATCGCGGCGGTGAGATCCGCGAGGTGGAGGGCTCCGGGGGGCTTAGCCCGGAAGACGAAGGCCAAGCGTTTCGCGAGATCGAGGCACTCTACGCCCCTGGGTGGTATGAGTCCATCACCCGGGACATCTTCGGGTAGGCAACCGCGGCCGGGTTGGCGATTCGTCACCCGGCCGCGCTAGAGTGGGGCCCGTCCCCAGTAGCGGAAAGGACGCCCTAACTCATGCTGCGCCTTCTCAAGTGGCTCCTCCTGGCCCTGCTTGCCCTGGTCGTCACCCTGGGGGTGGCGATCGCCGTGGCGGCCGTGGTGATCGACCCCAATGAGTACCGGGACGATATCGCCACGCTCGCCGAGCGCGAGCTCGGACGAGAACTCGAGATCGAGGGCGATATCGAGTGGTCCTTTTTCCCGTGGCTCGGTATCGAGATCGGCCGCACCACACTGGCAGACGCCGACGGCTATCACGACGAGCCCTTCGTTGAGATCGACCGTCTGGCCGCCGCCATACAGGTCTGGCCACTGCTGCGCGGCGAGCTTCACACCCGTGCCGTGGAGCTGGAGCGTCCGGTGGTGCGACTGATGCGCGACGAGGATGGCCGGGACAACTGGGCCGACCTCGCCGAGCGCTTTGCGCCCGAGGACGACGACACCGACGCCGCGGCCACGGACGAAGACGCCCCGCCGACGGACGACCCGGCCACCGATGAGGAGCCGGCCGACCTCCAGGCGCTTGCCGGGGTGGTCATCGGTGGCCTGCGTCTGAGTGAGGGCGCCGTGCACTGGGATGATCGTGGCGAGGACCGGCAGATCCGACTGGACCCGGTGAACCTCGAGATCGACACCCTGCGCCTGGACGAGCCGGTGGGCATCCAGGCCGACGCCCTGGTCGGGGACGCGGAGCGCATCGCATTCAGCGCAGAGGCACTGCTAAGTCAGGCGGACGCTGGCCCGCAGGTGGCCGCCACCTGGTCCCTCGCCGAGTTCGATCCCAAGGGGCTGCTCAGCGCCCTGGGCGAGGAGCCGCCGGAGACCGACGATCCCGATGTGCTGCGCAGTTTCAGTGGCTCCGGTGCCATCGATGCGACGGCTGAGCGCATAGCGCTCACCGAGCTCGCCGTCGAATTGGACGACAGCCGCGTCGAGGGCGAGGCAGCGGCTGAGCCTGAGCAGCCGAAGATCGAGCTGGCGCTGGAGCTCGATCAGTTGGATCTGGACCGCTATCTGCCGCCGGCATCCGAGGACGAGTCCGACGGTCCGGCGAATGGCAACGGCGATAACGCGGATGGCAACGGGGATGAGGCACCGGGCCTCGGGGACCTGCGCGAGGTGGCCCTGGACTTCCCGCTGGAGCCCCTGCGCCCCCTGGTGGTTGATGGGCGGATTGGTTTCGGTGAGCTGCGTGCCGCCGGCCTGACGGTCAGCGACTTCGAGGCTCAGCTCACTGGCGAGGACGGCAAGCTGGGGGCCGAGTCGCTCCGTGCGCGGCTCTACGAGGGCGAGCTGGCCGGCCACGCCTGGCTGGATGCCAGCGGCGAGAAGCCCGGCTTCGACCTGGCCACCTCGCTGGACGACGTGGCCTTCGCGCCGCTGCTCGAAGACCTGCTCGATCGCGACTGGCTGCACGGCCGTGGTCAGTTCCACTTCGAAGGCAGCGGCGCCGGCGAGCACCTCCACGGTCTGATAGAGGACTTCGAGGGGGCAGGCCGGATCGCTGCGGAGGACGGCAATCTGCTCGGCCTCAACATCCCCCACAAGATCCGTGAGGCCGCCGCGCAACTGCGTCGGGAAGAACCGCCGGAGCCGCCTGGCGACGAGGACCGGACCGACTTTTCGGATCTTACCGCCAGCTTCACCCTGGCCGATGGGGTCGCCCGCAACGACGATCTGCTCCTGGAATCCCCCCTGCTCGATGCCACCGGGGAGGGCTCGGCGGACATCCTCGCCGAGGAGATCGACTATCGCGTCCAGGCCACCCTGCCCGATGGTCTGGACGAGGATCAGGCCCCCCTCCTCCATCGCCTTGCCGGTGCCACCATCCCGCTGGAGATCACCGGTTTCCTGTTCGAGCCGGATATCCGGCTCGACCTGGCGGCCGCCCTGGGTGAGGAGCGACTGGAGCGGCTTGGCGCGGCGCGCGAAGAGTTCGATGAACGCCTGGATGAGGAACGCGAGCAGCTCGAGCGCGAGGCCGAGCAGGAGCGTGAACGACTCGAGCAGGAGGCCGAGGAGCAGCGTCAGCGCCTGGAGCAGGAAGCCGAGGAACAGCGGGACGAGGCCGAACGGCGACTGCGCGAGGAGGTGGAGAGCTTCTTCTAGGGAGGGCATGCGTCATGGCAACGACCCTGTTCGGCCGCAAGGATGTGGAAAACCGGCTGGCGTCGATGACGCCGCAGGAGATCGATGAACTCCCCTTTGGGGTCATTCAGATCGATCGCCAGGGCCAGATCCTTCTCTACAACGCCACCGAGGGGGTGATCACCGGGCGTGATCCCCAGGCGATGATCGGCCGTGACTTTTTCAACGAGGTGGCCCCCTGCGGTCGCACGGAGGCGTTCTACGGCCGCTTCCGGGAAGGGGTCGAGCGCGGCGAACTCAACGAGATTTTCGACTACACCTTCGACTACCGCATGGCGCCGACCAAGGTTCGGGTGCACATCAAACGGGCCCTGAGCGGCGATAGCTACTGGATCTTTGTCAAACGCATCCTCGCCCCGGCTGCCTGAGACGCGCCGATGCGATCGCGCACGGACGCCCGGCGGGCATGGCGCGCAACGGGTCAGCTCGGGGATAATGGGGCGCGTCGATGCCCGCCAGGGTGCACGCCCATTTCAGAGGGAGCCGCATGAGCGAAGAGACCCCCCGACTCAACACCGATCTGGCCCGCCAGGTGCAATCCCTGGGCCTGGAGGCCGTCGAAGGCGACGACGATGAGCCGATGGCCACGGTGGAGGCCCTCATGCTCGGTACGCTGTCCTTTGCCCGCAACTACATGAGCGGGGCGGATCTGGCCGACTACCTGCGGTTTGTCGCCGAGCATGTCGAACGCGCCGAGGACGACNTGGAGGAGGATCCGGACGACCCGATGTAGTCGGTCAGCCCCGGCACATCGGCACCGGGAGACTGACCGACCAAGCCGCGGGTCCTACTCGGCGGCCATACGCTCCAGGGCGTCCAGCGCCTGCTGCTCGCCGCCGACGAAGAAACGCACCTCGCCATCGGTGTCGCGGTAGAAGACCGTGGGCACGCTGCGCACGCCGAGTTCCTGGGCCAGGCGCATGTTGGCCTGCACGGCATCATGGCCGTCCATGTCCTTCTCCTCCTCGATCAGCGCCGCCGCATCCGCCTGCGCCCCCGAGCCCAGGAACCCGACCGGCACCCAGCGCCACTCGACACTGGGCGTGGCGTCGTTGTCCACCGCATTCTTCAGGTTGGTGCACGCCGGACAGTGCGGGTCCTTGAAGGCGTAGACCCGGAAATCGCTATCGCCCTGCGCGATGTAGTGGCTGTCGGCGAGCTGGTCAAAGACATCCGCCTGAGCCGACTCTCCCGGGGCCCCATCGGAGCAGCCCACCATCAACATCGCACCACCCAGCAGCCCGATCACCCCGTGACGCATCGCTCGACTCATCGATCCACTCCTTCATCCACCTTGCCTGACCCGGCCGCGACGGACCCAAAGGGCGCGTCCGGCGTGCCGAATCTACTCCTCCACGCCCGGGAGCACCGCATTGAGCAGCTCCCCGGCGCGCTCATGACCAGCCTCGGCCGCGCGCTCCCAGAGCTCCGCGGCGCGCTCCATATCCGGCTCCGAGGCGTGTCCTTCCAGATACATCCAGCCTAGCTGAACCTTCGCCTCGACATCGCCCGCCTCGGCCAGATCCTGGAACGCTTCATAGGCAGCCTCCAGCTCCCCCTCCTCGTGGAGTTCGAAGGCCTCCTGAAGGGCTTGATCCTCTTCGCTGAGCGCCTCGCCATCCGGGGTTTCACCCTCCCCGGCGATGGTCGCCGCCGATCCGCCGGCCAGACCGAGAATCAGCACCGCGGCCAGGCCACAACGTCTGTAGGCTTGTGCATGCATGGCCTTTCCACTCCCTTCTCCGAAAAGGCGCAGGGTAACGCAGGATACCCCGCCTGTCGCACCGCGACGATCCGAACCCCCTGGGGATTCCACCGTTGCGGTATGATCCCCAGGTCGAAGAGATGATCCGCGGCGCGAGCGAGGCGCGAGCAAGGAGGCGGCGCACTTCATCCATGTCGGTTCGGTTGCCACGGCAGATCCTGGAGGCCCTCGACGAAGGTGTGCTGGGACTCGACCGCCGCGCTCGGGTCGTGTTTGCCAATCCGGCGGCCCTGCGCATGCTCGGTTTCGAGGATGAGGCCCGTGTGCTCGGCGAACCCGTCCACGCCCTGATCCACCCGGCCTTTCCCGACGGACGACCATCCCCCGAGGCGGAGTGTCCCATCCATCGGGCCGTTGAAGGCGGCACCTCCCCCGCGCCCTGGCAGGATTGCTTCTTGCGCCGCGACGGCACCACACTCCCGGTGCAGGTCTGCGCCAACCCATTACACGGGGACGACGGCGAGCCGGAAGGCGCCGTGATCTCCTTCCAGGACCGCACCCAGCAACAGGCCCTGGAGCAGGAACTGCGCGAGCAGCGACGGGCACTCCAGCGAGAGCGGCAACTTTTCGTGGGCGGACCCACCGTCGTGTTCCAGTGGCGCATCACCCCGCAGTGGCCGGTGGAATACGTCTCACCCAACGTGGAGCAGGTCCTCGGCTATCCCCCGGCGGATCTGCGCAGCGGGGCCCTGCGCTTTGCCGAGCTGATCCATCCGGAGGATTTCCAGCGGGTGGTTGAGGAGGTGACGCATCACCGCGACCGGGGTTCCACCCACTTCGAGCACCACCCGTATCGGGTCCGCCACGCCGACGGCAGCTATCGCTGGGTCCGGGATAGCACGGTGATCGACCGGCGCAGCAGCGGACCCGACTACCACTACGGCTACCTAGTGGACATCACCCGCGAGAAAGAGGTCGAGCGCGCCCTGGCCGAAAAGGAGCGGCGTTACCGGATGGCGCAGAGCGCCGCCCGCTTCGGCATCTGGGAGTGGGATATCGGCGCCGACCGGGTGCGCTGGGATGACGACGCCTGGGCACTGCTCGGCTATCCTCCGGAACAGCGGGTCGAGATGGACTACGCGTCCTTTCGCGAGCGCATCCACCCCGAAGATCGGGAGGCGGCCGAAGACGCCATCCACCGCAACCTCCTCGCCCAGGACGGCGGCCCTTACTCGGTCGAGATGCGCTTTCGCCGCGCCGACGACGAATGGCACTGGATCCACGCTCGCGGACAAGACGTCGAATTTGACCGCGATGGCCGGCCACGTCAGGTGCTGGGGATCCACACCGATATCAGCGAGCTCAAGGCCGCCGAGCAGCGCCCTCGCCCGCGGGACGAGCGCTATCGCCGTTTCCTGGAGGATTTCATCGGCATCGCCTACCAGACGCGCTTGGCCGACCCGGCGCCGATCCTCCTGCGCGGCATGGTCGAGGAGATCACCGGCTACACCCAGGCCGAATTCATGGCCGGCCACTGCGACTGGGACGCCCTGATCCACCCCGAGGACCGTCCCCGGGTCCGGCGGCAGATCGAGGCCCTGGCCAACGAGGGCACAACCTCCGATCTCAGCTATCGCATCGTTCACCGGGATGGCTCGGTGCGCTGGGTCCGCGACATCGGCCGCCTGATTCGGCTCACCGATCACAACGACTGGGTCCTTCAAGGTGCGCTCTACGACATCACCGAACAGAAAGAGGCAGAACGCGCTCGGGACACCTTCCTGGCGGCGGTCAGCCACGACCTGCGCACACCGCTGAACACCATCACCGGCTTCTGTGCCCTGCTGACCGACACCCCACTCTCGCCCCAGCAGCAGGAGTACATCCGCTACTGCCGCAACGCCGCGGGACAGCTGGAAGGGCTGATNGAGACCCTGCTGGAGCTCTCCCGGCTGCAAGCCGGGGGCCTGCGGCTGCAGCCGCAGCCCCTGCCCTTGCCCGAATACCTCAGCGAGCAGTTGGCCCCGCTGGCGTACCAGGCCCGGCAGCAGGGCCTGACCTTGAACTGGCACCTGGATGACCGGCTGCCGGAGGCGGTATGGGCCGACCCCACCCGGCTCGGCCAGGTGCTGAACAACCTCGTCGGGAACGCCATCAAATTCACCGAGCACGGCTCCATCAAGGTCCATGTGGCGCCGACCGACGACGGCTGCATCGGCTTTCGCATCGCCGATACCGGCTCGGGGATCCCAGAGTCCCTGCGCGTTTGTATCTTCGAGCCCTTCGCCCGTGGCGGCCCGGAACGGCCCCAGCCCCCCGGGACCGGTCTGGGATTGGCCATCTGCAAGGAACTCGTCGAGCTGATGGGCGGTCGGATCGAGGTGGAGAGTACCGAGGGCGAAGGGACTACGTTCACATTCACCGCCGAGCTGCCAGCGGCCGAGCCCTCTGCGGCGACCGCGACCGAAATCGGGCACCACCCCACACCCCGGGTCGTCGCCGGTGGACAGACGCCGCACGCGCTGATTGCCGAGGACGATCCGACCAGCGCACTGCTCCTCGCCACCCTGCTGCACCGGGCCGGATGGGAGGTAACGACGGTCGGCGACGGCGCTGAGGCCGTGGCAGCCTGGCAACGGTCGCAGCCGGACCTGATGATCCTCGATATGCAGATGCCGCACACCAATGGCGATCGGGCCGCCGCGCAGATCCGTGAGCTGGAGGTTCGCAAACAGCGACCGCGCACGCGCATCGTGATGCTCACCGCCCATGCCCTGGACGATGTGCGCGAAGACGCCGTGAAGGCCGGCTGTGACCACTACCTGACCAAGCCGGTGGCACCCGACGCCCTGCACGCCCTCCTCCACCGGGCCCGGGCCGGGGCCTCGCAATGAAGCCCGGATGGCTGCCGCTGACCAAGCTGCGCAACCCCTTTGGCCCGAGCAAGTCCCTGCTGCGACTGCTGTTGACCGGATTCGTGGTGGTCACGGCGCCGCTGCTCCTGGCGCTGACCATCGCCGTGTGGTCAGTGGACCGCCTGGCCAGCGACAGCCAGATGGCCATCTACGAGGCCGTCGGCGTCACCGAGAACAGCGCCCACATGGCGCGCGTCGCCATGGACATCGAACGCGCCGCACGGCGCTACGCCAGCCACAACGACCCGGCCGCGCTGCAGGAGTATCGCCACTGGCGGCGGGAGCTGGCCGCCGCCGGCGCCCCGCCCGGGGCCTTCGGTCCCGAGGAGGCCACCTGGCTGCATCAGGGTCTGCGCGTCATTGAATCGACCCTGCTGACCACGCTGAACCTGCTCGGCCCCGACCACCCCGATGGCGCCGTGCGGGTCTCGGAGCTGAGCCTGGCCCTGCACCGTTCGGTGGCGAGCATCTCGGCGGCCGGCTACCGCCGCATCGACGAGGAAGTGGAGCAGGTCCAGGCCTTCTCCGATCGCGCCCACCAGATCTTCGTCTGGCATCTGCTCGCTGCGGTACCGATCACCCTGGCCTTCACCTTCTACTTCGCCGGGCGGATCCACCGGCCCATCCAGGCGCTGGGCGACAGCATCCGCCGCCTGGGCACCTCGGATTTCGACCGACCGGTCGAGGTTCGCGGCCCGAGGGATCTCGAGCACCTGGGCGGCGAACTGGATCATCTGCGCCGCCAGCTGGCGGATCTGCAGAACCAGCGCCAGCGCCTGCTCCGCCACTTCTCCCACGAGCTCAAGACGCCGCTGGCCGCCGTGCTCGAGGGCGCTGAACTCCTGCGCGACCCGGCCTTCCAGGAGAACCCGCAACGGCGCGAGGAGATCGCCGACATCGTGCGCGAGAACGGCCACGAACTACGCCGGCAGATCGACAATCTGCTGCGTTTCGCCCGCCACGGCGAGGCCCTTGCCCGGCCGGCGCACTTCACGCGCCTCGACCTGGCCGCCCTGGCCCAGGAGGTGGCCGGGCGCCACCAGCTCACCGCCCAGCGCCGCGGCATCGAGATCCGCACCGATCTCGCGCCGGCCGAGATCGAGGGCGACCGCGAACTGCTCGCCACCGTGATCGACAATCTGCTCTCCAACGCGCTGCGCTTCTCACCGCAGGAGCAGCCTGTCGACCTGCGGCTGGACGTCGTCGAGGACGGGGTCTGCCTGGAGGTTCAGGATCGGGGTCACGGTATCCCCGAGCAAGAACGGTCCCTGATCTTCGAGCCCTTTCGACAGGGTGCGGTCAGCGGCAACGGGTCGGTCAAGGGCAGCGGCCTGGGCCTGTCGCTGGTCCGCGAGTGCCTGAATGCCCACAACGGCTCCATCCACGCGCTGGCGCGCGCCGACGGCCCCGGCGCGAACATGCGCGTGTGGCTGCCCACCGATGCCAAGGGGAATACCGTATGACCGATCGCCCGCGAATCCTCGTCGTCGACGACGACCCGAGCCTGTGCCGGCTGATGGAGATGCGCCTGGAGGCCTCCGGCTACGCCCCCACCACCTGCGAGAGCGGCGAGCGGGCCCTGGCCGAGCTCGAGCGCCAGCCTGCCGATGCGCTGATCACCGACCTGCGCATGGAGGGCATGGACGGGCTGGCACTGTTCGATGCGGTCCGCGAGCGCTGGCCGGCCCTGCCGGTGATCATCCTCACCGCCCACGGCTCCATCCAGGACGCCGTCGAGGCGACCCGGCGCGGCGTGCACGAATTCCTCACCAAACCCTTCGACCCGCCGGAGCTGCTCGAACAGCTCGCCAAGGCCCTGTTGGCCCGCGGTGGCCAGACCTCCGACACCGCCCGCGAGGCGGGCCGGCGCCACGGGCTGGTGACCCGCAGCCCGCGCATGGAAGAGGTCCTCGAGCGCGCCCTGCTGGTGGCCGACTCCGATGCCAACGTCCTGATCCAGGGCGCCAGTGGATCGGGCAAGGAGCTGGTCGCCCGGGCCATCCACGCCCACAGCCCCCGCGCCGAGGGGCCGTTCGTGCCGGTCAACTGCGGGGCCATCCCGGAGACGCTGCTCGAGTCCGAGCTCTTCGGGCATGTGCGCGGCGCCTTTACCGGCGCCGACCGGGATCGTGCCGGGCTGTTCCGCGATGCCGACGGCGGCACCCTGTTCCTGGACGAGATCGGTGATATGCCCGCGCAGCTGCAGGTCAAACTCCTGCGAGCCCTCCAGGAGCAGGTCATTCGCCCGGTGGGCGGACGCGACCCGATCCCGATCAACGTGCGCGTGCTCTCCGCCACCCACCGGGACCTAGAGACCGCCCGGGCCGACGGCTCGTTCCGCGAGGACCTCTACTTCCGCCTGGCCGTCGTCACCCTGGCCCTGCCCCCGCTGACCGAGCGGCGCGAGGACATCCCGCTGCTCGCCCGCCACTTCCTGGCCGAGGCCACCCGCCGTCACGGGCGCACCGTCGAGGACCTCTCGCCGGAGGCCATCGAGGTGCTGGTCCAGGCCGACTGGCCAGGCAACGTGCGCCAGCTGCAGAACGTCATCGAGCAGTGCGTGGCCCTGAGCACCAGCGAGATCCTCCCCGAGCGCTTGGTCCGCCAGGCCCTCAACCAGGACCAGGAACCGGCCATCCCCACCCTGGCCGAGGCCCGCGAGGCGTTCGAGCGTGATTACCTGATCCGGCTGCTCAAGCTCACCGAGGGAAACGTCAGTCAGGCCGCGCGGATTGCCGGGCGCAACCGAACCGAGTTCTACCGACTGCTCAGCCGCCACCATTTGCAGGTCGCCGACTTCAAGGCACCGACCGACCCGGAGGGCGACGGCTAGACGGCCTGACCCGCGGCCACCCCGGAGGACCACGCCCACTGGAAGTTGTGGCCGCCCAGCTGCCCGGTTACGTCGACCACCTCGCCGATGAAGTGCAGCCCCGGTACCCGGCGTGCCGCCAGGCTCCGCGAGCACAGAGCGTCGGTATCCACCCCGCCGGCGGTTACCTCGGCCTTGGCGTAGCCGGCGGTGCCGGCGGGCGTCAATCGCCAGTCCTCCAGACGCCGGGCCACCTCATCCAGGGCCTGGTTGCTGTAGCCCTGCAACGGTCCCGACCAGCCCTCGAGCTCGCACAACGTCCGGGCCAGGCGTCGGGGCAGGTGCCGCTCCAGGCAACGCTGCAGGGCCCGCTGGCCGCGTCCGCTACGCCCCCGGGCAAGCTCCTCGCGCACGGCCGCATCCGGTAGCCAATCCAGGCTCAAGGGGGTCTCCGGCTCCCAGTAGTTGGAGGCCTGCAGCGCGGCCGGTCCGCTCAACCCGTGGTGGGTGATCAGCAGGTCATCGCGGAATTCCGCCCCCGCGCAGCGCACCCGCACGGGGATGCTGATCCCGGCCAGTTCACCCAGCGCCTGTTGCAGGCGCTGCGGCAGGGTCAGCGGCACCAGGGCCGGGCGGGTCGGCTGCACCGGCAGGCCGAACTGCCGGGCGATGGCATATCCCAGGCCGCTGGCGCCCATCCGGGGGATCGACAGGCCCCCGGTGGCCACCACCAGCGCCTCGGCGTGCACGGTGCCCGTCGGGGTGGCCACGGCGAAGCCTTCCCCCGTCGCCTCAACCCCAAGGACCCCGGTCCTCATGCGCAGCTCCACACCGGCGCGAGCACATTCGTCGAGCAGCAGGTCGAGGACCGGTCGGGCCGAGTCGCGACAGAACAGCCGGCCCGGCTCCCGCTCCTCGTAGGCAACGCCGTGGCGCTCGATCAGTTCCAGGAAGGCCGCCGGCGGATAGCGGCGCAGTGCCGAGATGCAAAAGCGCGGATTGGCCGAGAGGAAGTGTTCCGGCCCGCTGCTCAGGTGGGTGAAGTTGCAGCGCCCACCCCCGGACATGAGGATCTTGCGCCCGGGCTTGCGGGCGTGATCAAGCACTACCACGCGCCGCCCCCGTGCGCCGGCGGTGGCGGCACACATCAGCCCGGCGGCACCGGCGCCAATCACGATCACATCGGTCTGTTCCGTCATCACCCCTACCGAATATCAACGACGCGACTGGCCCGCTGGAAACGAACCCGCCACCCCGGCCACGCCGGCAGTTCCCAGCGCTTCGGGTCGGTGCGGCGGATCCCGCCGACCTTCTCGGCCACCACCTCGCGGCGGCGGACGTGGTAGTGGATGCGCAGTTCCAGGTCGGGCAGCTGGACCCGGCGCGGGAAGCGCTCGTCGAAATCGGGCCGCTGCCACTCCGGCACCCCGGCAAAGCGCAGATCCCCGGGCTCGAGCAGCGCCAGGTCCTCGCCGCATTCCACCCCCAGGCGCTGCAGCTGTTCCAGCAGCCAATCACGCGCCTCGGGCACGCTCCCCTCGGCATACCCGAGGGCCGCATACAGCGCCCACGCCTCCAGGTCATCCTCCAGGCGAGGTCCGGCCGGGGCCAGTAGCCTCCCGTCGAGGATCAGATCCGCCGCCGCCTCGCGGGCCTGGGCACCCGCCGGCTCCACCTCCTCGCTGCCGATGCAGCGCTCGGCGAACAGCCACTCGCGCCGGGCGGTCAACCGCTCCTCCTGCCATGCCGGTGCGCTGATCCGCTCGCTGCAGGCGCCACTGGCGATGACCCATCGCAGCGGCAGCGGGGCCAGGGCCGTGGCCACACTGATGGTCTGCCGGGTGCCCCGCCCGGGGACACTGTGCGCGCCGAGCACCAGGGCCGCCTCGGCATCTTCGGGGAACCAGGCACGCTCGCCGATGACCACCTCATCACCGGCACCGTTGCCGAGGGCCTGCCGCCTGCGCTCGCGCCGCACATAGACCCAGGTCGGCAGCGCCCGCGCCGCTGCGGTCAGGGCACGCTCCAGCGTCGCCGCATCCAGACCGGGCACGCCATCGGCTGCCGCCCGTTCCACCGATGCGGGCAGCGGCGGCAGTGCCAGGAGTTCGCGCAACTGCCCGGCCAGCCGCCGTGCCTCCTCGCGTCCCCGTGGATCGATGCGCACGCCGGGGAGTTCCTCGCAGCGCAGCGCCGCGATCCGCAACCGGGCATCGCAGCGCTGACCGAGCACGCCGGCCAGCGCCTGGCGTTCATCGGCGTCGGCACGGATCTGCAGCCAGCGATCCCCGGCCGCGAGCGCCGCCACCCAGTCCGCCATGAGCCCGCCACTGTGCTGATCGGGCATGGCCAGGACCAGGTGTGCCAACTCCGGGTCGACCGGCATACCGAACAGCCGACGGCCCCGCGGCGTGACGCAGCCGGCCTCATCCAGCGCCCTCAAGTCACGAAGCAGCCGCTGTGCCTGCTCGCAGCTCTCGCTACGCGGCGGGTCGATGAACGGCAGCTGGGCCACCGCGTAGCCGGCACAGGCGGCGGCCAGGACCAGCTCGGTCAGGTCCTCGCGCAGCACCTCCGGTGGGGCGCGCTCGGGCAGCGGCGCCGCGCGCCCCCACAACCGGTAGCAGGTGCCCGGCCGCAGCCGCCCCGCGCGCCCGGCCCGCTGGGCTGCGCTGGCGCGGGAGATCGCCTGCAGCGCAAGGACGGTGCGCCCGTTGCGGCGCTGGGTACGCCGCTCCAGCCCGCTGTCCACCACCGCCGTGACCCCCGGCACGGTGAGCGAGGTCTCGGCGATGTTGGTGGCCAGCACCACCCGCCGCGCCGAGCCGGGCTCCAGGGCCTGGCGCTGCTCGGCCAGCCGCACCCCGCCGTGGAGCCGCACCACCTCCGCCGGCACCCCAGAAAGCGCCCGGCGGACCGCCTCGATCTCCCCCTGCCCCGGCAGGAATGCGAGCACGTCCCCGCCGGTCTCCTCCAGCGCTTGCCGGATGGCCGCCGCCATCCGCTGATCGAGGTCGCGCTGCTGCGGCATGGCGCGCGGTTCCTCGGCGAGGTGCCGCTCCTCGACCGGGTGGCCTCGTCCCGGCGACTCCAGATAGGTGCCATCGAGCTGCGTGGCCAGCCGCTCTCCCTCCAGGGTCGCGGAGGTGACCACCAGGTGCTGGGTGGCGTCGTTGCGCAGCAAGGCCAGGAGCAGGTCGGTGTCCCAGCGCCGCTCATGGAATTCATCGAGGATCACCGTCGCGAAACCGGCCAGACGCCCCTCAGCCCGCCAGCGAAGCGCCACCCCGGGGGTGACGAACAGGATGCGGGTCTGTTCCGAGTAGCGGCGCTCCAGGCGAACCGCGTAGCCGACCTGCTCGCCCGGCGCCGATGCCAGCTGTGCCGCGACGAAACGGGCCAGGCTGGTGGCCGCCACCCGGCGCGGCTGAACCACCAGCACCGGCCCCCGGGTCTCGGCCGCCCAAACCGGCAGCCGGGTCGACTTGCCGGAGCCGGTCGCCGCGGCCACCACGCAGTGTCCCTGCTCCAGCGCCGCCTGAAACGCCGGGCACAGCGAGTCGATGGGCAGGACCGAGTCAGCGGCGTCGTCGCTCATCGTCATCGCAACGGGTCAGTCGTGCAGGCCACCCGTCCAGCACGGGTCAATGCTGGCGGCCGCGTCGCGCCCCTCCGCCTCACCGCGGTACCAACCCAGCCGCGGATGCAGCTGCACCGTCGGCCCCACCACCACCAGTGCGGGGCTCTCGACCCGCTCGTCACGGACGCGCTGGGCCAGGGTGCGCAGGTTGCCGAGGACCACCCGCTGCTGCGGCGTGGTCGCCTGGGCGACGACGGCAGCGGGATGCTCCGGGGGCAACCCACACTCGCACAGCTGCTCGCAGACGGCTTCCAGATTGACCAAGCCCATGTAGATGATCAGGGTCTCGTCACAACGATACGGGGCGTGGGCCTTCATCTGCGGGTGCCCGGCCCGGCGGTGTCCGGTGAGCAGGCGGCAACTCTGGGCGTAGTCGCGGTGCGTCAGCGGGATACCGGCGTAGCTGGCCGCCCCCTGGGCGGCGCTGACGCCGGGCACCACCTGGAAGGGGATGTCGTGCTCGATCAGCCCTTCGATCTCCTCGCCGCCACGGCCGAAAAGGAACGGGTCGCCCCCCTTGAGACGCAGCACCCGTTTGCCCTCGCGGGCCAGTTCGACAAGCCGCTCGTTGATCCGCTCCTGGGGCAGGGTGTGGCGTCCACGCCGCTTGCCCACGGGGATCCGCTCCGCCTCCTTGCGCACCAGATCGAGCAGCGCCGGCGCCGCCAGCCGGTCGTAGAGGACCACGTCGGCGCGCTGCATCAGCCGCAGGGCGCGGAAGGTCAGCAGATCCGGGTCCCCGGGGCCGGCGCCGACCAGGAAGACCTCCCCCTGCGGGGCCGGCCGCGCCTGCTCCTCTTCCAACAGGCGCATCAGCTCCGCCTCTGCCTCCGCCTCACGGCCGGCGAGCACCGATTCTGCCGCCGCACCGTCGAAGACCTGTTCCCAGAAGCGCAGCCGCCAGTCCTTATCCGGCAGCGCAGCGCGCACACGCTCGCGCATGCGCCCGGCCAGACCCGCCAGGCGGCCGTACGCGGCCGGGATCAAGGTCTCCAGCCGGCTGGCAATCTGCCGCGCCAGCACCGGCGCCGCGCCGCCGCTGGAGATCGCCAGCTGCAGCGGCGAGCGATCGACCAAGACCGGGGTGATGTAGGTGCTCAGCGTCGGCCGTCCGGCGACATTGACCGGGATGCCGCGCGCGCGGCACGCCTGGTAGACGGCCCGGTCGGTGGCCTCCTCCCCGGTGGCGCCCACCACCAGCGCGGCATTGGCCTCCATGCCCGGGGTGAAGACTTCAGCGCGATGACTCAACGCCTCCCCCGCGTTCTCCAGCAGCTGCTCGCAGGAGGACCCCGGTTCCGGGGTGATCAGTTCCACCCGCGCCCCGGCATCGAGCAGATCCCCGGCACGGCGCGCCGCCGCCTCACCGCCACCGACCACCAGGCAGCGGCAACCGTCGAGCTTGAGGAAGATCGGGTAATGGTGCATCGATTCAGCCCGCCCTCGGCGTTTCGACGATCCGTTGCAGGGACAACAGGCCGCGGCCGCGCCGGTCCACGAGCTCAAGGCTGCAGTGCTGGCAGGCCCCGGCCAGGGCCCAGCCCGCCGCCACCCGCTCCCAGTCGAGTTCAACCCGCCCCCCGCCGGAGCCGAGCACCAGGGTCTGGCCGTCGTGGCGCAGGCCGGCCCCGGCGACCGAGCAGACCATGCGCGTCCCGGCCGGGCCGCGCACCACAGCGCGCAACCGCGGCCACTGGCGGCATTCGTCCAGGTGGTGGGGTAGATCCGCGACCTCGATCCGGCTGGTCATAAACGGCGTATCCGGCTCTGCCACGTCGTCGGCCACCGCAGCAAGCGCCTCCGCCCAGGGGATATCGAAGTGCTCTGCGGCGGCCTCCAGGCTCGGCGACGGCTGCTCACGCAGCCACTGGCGCAGTACCACCGGCCACCCCTCCAGGCCCAGGCTCAGGGAGCGGCCACGCTGCTCGCCGGAGACGGGCGTGCCGCCCTCGGCATACTTGGCGGTGTAGCCCCGTGGGGTCACCATCCGCCCGTGCTCGAAGCGGGTCGACCGGTTGCCGATGATCACCGTGCTGAGCATGCTCGGCTCGGCCTCGTGGAGCGCCTCCAGGGTCAGGTGCTGGATCTGCTGACGCTCTCGGTAAGCGGAGCGGACCACCGCCACCGGCGTGTCCGGATCCCGATGACGCAGCAGGATTTCCTGCGCCCGGGCGATGTGCGCGCGCCGGCGCTTGCTCGCCGGGTTGTAGAGGATGGTGACGAAATCGCCGCGCCCGGCGGCGTCCAGCCTGCGCGCGATCACCGGCCAGGGGGTGAGCAGGTCGGAGAGCGAGATGGTGCAGAAGTCGTGGGTCAGCGGGGCGCCGACCAGCGCGGCGCAGGTGGACAGCGCCGAGGCCCCGGGGATCACTTCGACCTCGACCTCCCCGGCCCCGCCCTGCCAGCCGCGCTGCAGGATGAACTCGTAGGTGGGCCCGGCCATGCCGTAGACTCCGGCATCCCCGGAGGAGACCAGGGCCACCACCTGGCCGGCCCGGGCCGCCTCCCAGGCCGCCTCGACCCGATCCAGCTCCTCGGTCATCGCCTTGCCGATCACCGTCTTGCCCTCGAGCAGCTCCGGGATCAGCTTCAGGTACGTCTGGTAGCCAATGACCACCTCGGCCTCGGTGATCGCCTCTCGGGCCCGCGCCGTCATGTGCGCCGGGTCACCCGGGCCGATCCCCACCAGCAGGATCCGCCCCGGGGGGGCAACGTCGCCTGTCATTCGTTCAGCCTCGCAATCGACACCGTGGCGTGGCGTCCGTCCTCACCCCGCCAGCGGCGTTTCTCGATGATCAGATCGGCGCTGGTGGCCTGGGCCCAACACAGCGCCGCCGCCTCGGCGACCGCCGGCGTCCCGGTGTGCCGGCGCACCACCTCCGAGGGGTGCGGCACCGGGATCGCGGCCAGCTCAGTCGCCGGATAAAAAACCAGGGGCCAGCCGTGGGCCCGCGCCAGGGCATGGAGTGCCGGCTCGTCGCGCTTGAGCTCGATGCTGGCCAGCGCCACCACATCGGCATGCTCCAGCCCGGCCTCGGCAAGGGCCGCGGCGACTGCCGCGGCCACCGTCTCGCGGCCCGCACCGCGGTCGCAACCGATCCCCAAGACGACGCGCGGCACTAGGTCCTCCGCCGCGCGGGTCGGTAGCGTACCAGCCGATCGCCCAGACGTGTCGGCCAGGGCTCCGGGGGCACCTCCTGCCGCACCCAGAGCACGGCGCTGTAAGCCCCGGGGTCGAGCGCCTGCGCATCGCTCAGCCGATGCAGGTTGGCCGGCGGCGGCGTGTCCGGGCGCCAGGTGTCCGCCTCCTCGATCAGGGCCACCGGCTCGTCGTTGAGCAGCGCCGCGGCCGCGGCGCGCAGGGCGGCGCCGGAGGCGATCACCTGCCAGCCCTGTTCGCGGCCGAGCAGATCGACGGCGGGCAGCCCGCGACGGTCCGAGGCGGTGGTCACCACCGGCGTGGCGTCGAGTGCGGCGGCCACCCGCTGCGTCCAGGCATTGGCGCCGCCCAGGTGGCCGCCGAGCACGGCCACTGCAAAGTGACCCGACTCATCGACGCTCACCACGCCCGGGTCGCGGGTCTTATCGACCAGGTGCGGGGCCAGCAGGCGCACGCAGGCCCCCACCGAGGAGAAGCAGATCACCTGCTCAAGCGGTTGCTGCAGGCGCTCGCCGATGGCCTCGCCCAGGGCGCCGGCGGCGACCGCGGTGCAGCGTTCGGTGTGATCGGCCAACAGGGGGGCGACCCGTTCCGTGGCCAGGATCTCCGCCCCCGGCCAGAGTGCTGCCAGGCGAGCCGCACTGCTGGCGCCACCGCGGCTGACCACGACCAGCACCAGCCCGGCGCCCGAGGCGCTCATCGAGCTGGCCCACCGACGTCGGCCGCGACACCGGCGCCCTTGCAGACCATGAGCAGGGACAGGTAATGAACCTCCTCGCCGCGCAGCTGCCGGATGTCGGTCACCACCCGCTCCTGCGGGGTGCCAAGGCGCTCGACAAAGACACTGTGACCGTGCAGTCCCTGACCCTCCAGGAGGTCGATCAGGGGCTCGAGCAAGGGCTTGACCTTGAGCAGCACCAGGGTATCCACCTCCGGGAGCAGCCGTTCGACGGTCTCCATGCCGTAGCCGCCGGGGAGGACCGCCAGGGCGTCGTCCTGAGTCGCCAGCGGCCAGCCGACCCGCGCCGGGGCAGCCAGGAACGAGGCGACGCCGGGGATGGTCTCCACCTCGGCCGTCGGCGTCTCGGCGAGGACCGTCCGCGCCAGGTGACCGAAGGTGGCGTAGGTGGAGGCATCCCCTTCCACCAGGAACGCTACGTCACGGCCCTGGGCCAGGGTGGCGGCGACGGTCTGCGCCGCCCGTCCCCAGTGCACGGCCAGCGTCGCCGGATCCCGGGTCATGGGGAAGACCAGGGGCATGGCGTCGTCCGGGGCCACCAGACCGCCACGCTCGACAATCTCCAGGGCGTAGCTGCGCTGCCCCTCGGCCCGCACGGGGTAGGCCCAGCGGGCCGGTCCCTGAAGCACCTGCCACGCCCGTCGCGTGATCCACCCCGGATCGCCGGGACCGAGCGAAACCCCGATCAATCGCCCCGAGGATGCTGTCATGCTGTCTCCGTCTTGTTCGCCATGATCACCCAGACCGGGTTCTCCGCGCGGAAGGTGCGCATTCCGGCCAACTCGCCGCTGCGACTGGCCTGCAGCTGCACCGCCTCCCACTGCACCGTTCCTGCAGCGGCGGCTGCGTCGAGTCGCTCCGAGGCCCGGTGCAGGTTCTCCAGGGTCACCACGTTGACAACGAGTCGGCCATCCGGGCGCAAGCGCTGCAGGCAGCCGTCGATCAGCGCCCCCAGCGCCCCGCCGGAGCCACCGATGAACACCGCATCCGGATCGGGCCACGCCTCCAGCCCCTGCGGCGCCTCGCCGTGATAGAGCGTGACGTTGCCGGCCCGGCGCCGCCGCCGGTTCTCCTCGGCGATGGCCAGATCCTCGGCGCGGCGCTCCATGGCCCAGACGTGCCCGTGAGGAGCAAGCCGCGCGGCCTCAAGGGCCACGGCACCGGAGCCGGTGCCGATGTCCCATACCCGACTCTCGGGCGTCAAAGCCAGGCCGGCAAGGGCCACGGCGCGCACCTCCCGCTTAGTGATCAGCCCACGCTGGGGACGGCGCTGGACGAAGGCGTCGTCGGCGCCGGCGAAGGGCGTGGCCGGGACGGCCCGGCGCCGCAGCAGCGCGACGTGGGGCTGCGGGCAGGGACGCTGCGCGGCGCTGCAGAGCCCCTCCGGCGGATGGCAGGTCTCATCGGCCCGACCGATGCGCGCCACGGCCGCGACTTCCACTTCCGTGTCCGTGTAACCGACGGCCAGCAGCTGTCGGGCGAGCCAGTCGGCGCCGTTCTCACCGGTGGTGTAGACCGCCACCTGCTCATGGTTGGCCAGGGCACGCAGTACGCCGCTCAGCGGGTGATCCGGCGACGCCGTCTGCGCCGACCAGTCGCCGGCGCCGCGGCCGTGCACGGAGACGATGGCGGTGGGCGCAACCGACCAGCCCAGCCGGGCACAGGCGAGCTGGACCAGCGAGGGGGCGGGCAGGACCCGGCAGCGCTCGGCCCCGAGCGCTGCGACGAGGCGCTCACCGATGCCGTGGCAGAGCGGATCACCGCTGGCGAGCACCACCACCCGCTGCCCTGCAGCAGCACCTGCCTCAACCCAGGCCGGCACCTCGGCCACCGATCGGGTCAGGTCGTAGCACTCGGCCGCGGGGGCCAACGACGCGTAGCGCTCGAGCACGCGCCGCCCGCCGATCAGCCGGTCCGCGGCGGTGATGGCCTCCCGGGCCTGCGGGCTCAGTGCCGCGGGTCCGTCGTCGAGCACCCCGACAATGGTGCACGCCGGCTTCAAGCGCCCTCCTCCTCGGCGAGTGCGAGCAGGGCATGGAGGCAGGCCACCACCACCGGGGTTCCGCCCTTGCGCCCGGCCGTGGCGATCCAGGGGATCTGCTGCTGTGCCATGGCCTCATCACTGGATTCGGCCGCCGCCACGAAGCCCACCGGCATGGCAATCAGCAGCCGCGGCGCCACCTCGCCGCGCTCGATGCGGGCGAGCACCGCCCGCAACGCCGTGGGCGCGTTGCCAACGGCGACGATGGCACCGTCGAGCCGGCCCTGCTCCGCAGCCAGGGCCACGGCCTGCTCGGCCCGGGTCGTGCCCGCCCGCTCGGCACGCTCCGCCGCCTGCGGGTCGTTCATCAGGCAGTGGGCCTCGACGCCGAAATGGCGCAGACGCGCCGCCGAGAGGCCGACCCGAATCATCTCCACATCGACGAACAGCGGCGCCCCGGCGCGGATCGCGGCGACCCCCGCCATCACGGCCTGGGGATGGAAACGGGTCACGCCATTGAAATCGAAGTCCGCGGTGGCGTGGATCATGCGCCGGACCACGGTCCACTGCGCGGCATCGTAGCCACTGCGGTCCCCGGCTTCGGCGTCGACGCGGGCGAAGGAGCACGCCTCGATCTGCCGTCCGGAGGCGGTCTGCTGCTCGGTCACCGACGGCTGACGGGACATGGCGCCTTCCTCAGTGGTGGTGGTGATGATGGTGATGGTGCGCCGCGGCAGCCCGGTGCGGGCAGCCGTCACACTCGAGCATACCCTGCCCGGCCCGCGCCTCCTCGACCCGGTGGGCGATCAGGTCGAAGACCTCCGGCTCGAAGCCGAGGTAGTCGGCCAGCGCAAAGGCCGTCCGCGGGTACTGCACGCGCAACCGCTCCACCTGTTGCTCGATGCGCTCGATCAGCCGTCCGGTGAACAGGTAGTACGGGAGCACCACCTGCTGCGTCGCACCCAGCAGATGGTGGCGCTGCACCACGGCCTCCAGACGCGGGTGGGTCACCCCGGTGAAGGCGATATCCACCAGCTCGTGTTCACCGCCCTCGTAGAGCCAGCGCGCCAGCCGGGCCAGCTCCCCGTTGGCGGTGCGATCCGAGGAGCCGCGGCCGAGGAGGATGACGCCGGTGGTCCGCGGATCGGGCACGTTCAGTACCTGCATGGCCTCGCGCAGACGGCGCTCGACCAGGCCCAGCGACGATTCGCTGACCCCCAGGTGGCGGGCCAGCCGGAAGTCCACCCCCGGGTGGCGGGTGCGGGCGGCATCGATCTGCTCGGGGATCTCGAGCTTCACGTGCCCCGCGGCGTTGAGGATCAGCGGCACCGCGATGACCCGATCCGCCCGCGCCGCGGCACGATCGAGCCCCTCGCCAAGCAGCGGATCGGCGAACTCGATAAAGCAGGTCTCCAGCAGCCAATCGGGATAGCGCTCGGCGAGCATATCGGCAAAGCGGCGGATCTCCTCGTTGCCGTCGTCCTGGCGCGATCCGTGCCCAATCAGAAGGATACAATCAGTCATTCAGAAACGTCCTCAACTTTCACGGCGGCGGAAACGGTGCGCGAAGTCCGGATCGTAGAGCCGCGAGCGCGCCGCCGGCGCACCCTGCCGCGCCCCCAGCGCCGGTCCGACCAGGATCATGGTCTGGCTGTTGAGCCCGGCGGCACGGCAGTCCGCGGCGAGATCGCGGATGCAGGTGCGCAGCACCTGCTCGACCCCGGGCCAGGAGGCGCGGTGGACCACCACCACCGGGGCGTCCTCCTCCCAGCCGCCTTGGCACAGGGCATCGCTCAAGCGTTCCAGCAGGGTGATCGAGAGATAGATACACAGGGTGCTGCCGTGACGCGCCAGGTCGGCAAGCTGCTCGCCGGCGGGCATCGGAGTACGCCCCTCCACCCGGGTGAAGATCACCGTCTGGGTCCCCTCGGGCAGGGTCAGGCTCTCGCCCGCCGCCGCAGCAGCCGCCATGGCCGAGGTCACCCCGGGCACCAGGTGGACCGGGATACCGGCCGCATCCAGCGGACGCACGATCTCCACGAAGGCGCCGTAAAGCCCCGGATCCCCCGGCTGCAGTCGGACCACGCGACTGCCCGCCTGGGCGCGTTCGAGCAACCAGTCCTGGATCGCCTCCAGGGTCATGCCCTTGGAGTCGGCGACCTCGCAGTGGGGCGGCGCCCATTCCAGTACCTCGGCGGGGACCAGGGAGCCGGCGTAGAGGATCGCATCCGCCGCGACCACCCGGTCACGGCCACGGACCGTGATCAGATCGGCCGCACCCGGGCCCGCGCCGACGAACCAAACCTCCCCGCTCATGCCTGTCCCCCTTGTTGAAACCGATACCCCGCCACGAAAGGCGCTTGTTGATCCTCGACCACCCGAACCTCCACGTCGTAGGCGGCGTGAAGGGTTGGCGGGTCGATGACCGCCTGCGGCGGCCCGTCGGCCATCACCCGACCGTCGCGCAGGAGCACGATGCGGTCGGCCAGCTGTACCGCGATATTGATGTCGTGGAGCACCACCAACACGCCCTGCCCCTGCTCCCGGGCGCAGGCGGTGAGGATCTCGATGGCGTCGCGCTTGTGTTTCATGTCCAGGTGGTTGGTCGGCTCATCGAGCAGCAGGTACGGCGTCTGCCGCACCAGGGCCCGGGCGATGGCCGCCTTTTGCTGCTGACCGCCGCTGATCTCGGTCAGCGGTGCCTGGGCCAGATCGGCCATGCCGAGACGCCGGAGGACGGCCTCGGCGCGGGCCAGGTCCGCCGGGTCGTGCCGCCAGCTGGCCCGGCGCAGGCCGAGCAGCACGCTCTCGAGCACGGTCAGCGGATAGACCGCGTCGGCGGTCTGCGCCACGTAGGAGAGCGAGCGCGCAATGCGCGACTGCCGCTGCCCGCGCACCGGCTCACCGCCGATGGTGATTGACCCTTCGCGGGGGCGGAGGATGCCGCTGATGCACTTGAGCAGCGTACTCTTGCCGGAGCCGTTGGGCCCGATCAGCGCGACCACCTCGCCGGCCTCCACCCGGGCATCGACCCCGCGCAGCACCTCGCTGCGGCGGTAGGCGTAGCGTACGCCGCGCAGTTCAATCCCGGTTGCCGTCACGGCCTTCCTCCCGCCTCGCGGCGGCGCAGGATCAGATAGATGAACAGCGGCGAGCCGATAAACGCCGTGACCACGCCCACCGGCAAGACCACCGAGGCGAACGCGTGCAGCGAGACGATATCCGCCAGCGTCAGCAGCAGCGCACCGATCAGCGCCGTGGCCGGGATCAGGAAACGGTGATCCGAGCCGATCAGAAGCCGCGCCAGGTGCGGCGCCACCAGTCCGAGGAAGCCGATGCCGCCGGTGAAGGCCACGGTCACCGCCACCAGCAGCGCGACCAGAAACATCAGGCCGATGCGCAGGGGGCCGACGGCAATCCCCAGGCTGGTCGCAGTCTCGTCACCGAGCAGCAACCGGTTCAGGTCGCCACTCTTCCACAGAAACACGGGCAGGGTCAGCGCCAGCGCCGCGGTGATGAAGGCGAAGCTCTCCCAGTCGGCGCGGCTGAGGCTGCCCACGCTCCAGAACATCACCTCTCGGGTGGCGTCGGCGTCGGCGAAGTAGATCAGCAGCGTCGTCGTCGCCCCGAAGAAGTACATCAGCGCGATGCCGGCGAGGATCAGGCTCATCGGCGTCGCCCCCTTCCACTGCCCGATGAGCAGGATGAGCATGGACACCGCCATGGCGAAGAGGAAGGCGTTGCCGACGATGCCGTACACACCGAAGGCCGAGAAGCCGAAGATGATCGCCAGCGCCGCCCCCAGCGAGGCCCCCGAGGCGATCCCCAGGGTGAACGGCGAGGCCATGGGGTTGCGCAACAGGCTCTGCAGGATCACGCCGCCGAGCGCCAGCCCCATGCCGGCCACCACCGCGGTGGCCAGGCGCGGCAGGCGGATGTTCCAGACCACGTTCTCGGTCTGCGCGCTGACCCAGGACGCCCCCAGCGGTCGGGCCACCAGCGCCTGCACCACCTCGCTCAGTGGGATGCCCATCGGGCCCAGCGCCAGGCCGAAGACCAGAGTAGCGATCAGGGCCATCGCCAGGCCGAGCAGCACCAGGCTGCGACGCCAGATGGCCCGCGCATAGTCGTCGATCACCCCCGATGCCGGGGCTGCTCGCCCCGGGCTGTCGACGGCCGCCTCAGTCATCCTCGAGGCTGCTCAGCTTCAAGAGCCGATCGTAGAGCCCGGGGTCGTCGTAGAAGACCTCCAGAATCTCCTCACCCTGCTCGCGCAGATCGACCTCCGCCATGGCCTCGGGATAGAGCACCCGCCCCATGTGCACCAGGTCGATCAGCCCGGTGGCCAGATCCCAGCCCATGTAAGTGCCCTTGAAGCGGTGGATGCGCTCCGCCTCGATGGCCTCCACACCGGAGAGGCGCTCATCCCCAAGGACCTCTTCGCGGTCTACGCGGCTCGCCTGCGAGGGCGTGTGGAGCAGGATGTGCTCCGGATCCCAGCGCACCAGCTCCTCGGCACTGACCTCGCCGTCATCCCCGGCACGACCGGCGGTGACCATCTCGGCACCGAGCTGCTCGACCGGGAAATAGAACGAGACGTGGTTGTAGAGGTTGCGCCGGTGGGCCAGATAGACCCGAGGCGGCCGCTCGTCGGCGACCCGTTCCTGAACGGCGGAGACTGTGGCGTGGTAGAAGTCGAGCAACTCCTCGGCCCGCTCCTCGCGCCCGGTCACTTCGCCGAGGAGCCGATAGGCCTGCTCGATCTGCTCCTCGACGGCCTCCTGGGAGGCTCGCTCCCGCCCCAGGGTGTTCAGGGCCAGCACCGGGACGCCGAGTTGTTGTTGATAGCGCTCGGCCTGCTCGGCCATGGCCTGGTCGTCATCACCGCGGCTGAAGGCCCAGTAGATGAACAGATCCGGCTCCGTGGCCAGCACCCGCTCGGCGCTGAACTCCGAGCCGGGCTGACCGCCACCGACCATCGCCACCTCGTCGAGGCGGCCGAAGGCCTCCACCTCGATGGGCTTGGCGGCGGAGAAACGCGACCCGTACATGTCGCTGGGGATGCCCACCAGGCGGTCCTCAACCCCCAGGTGCAGGGCCATACGGAAGGCGTCGACGTTGACCGTGGCGATCCGCTCGACGGACTCCGGGACCTCGACACTGCGGCCGAGCATATCCTCGACCTCATGGGTCTGCTCGCCGGCCGGATCCGATGGGGCCGTGTCGCGGGCATCGCCACAGCCGCCGAGGATCAGGGCGATCCCTGCTGCGAGTGCGATGAATGGATAGCGGTGCATGGCTCCTCCAGTCCTGGGATCCGAGTGCGCCATGCGGGGGGAATGGGGGGTCGGAGACAGGGCACATACCACCGCGACGCCGGTGCTGCGGCCAGGGCTGTCACCGCCACGCACGGTTCCCCGCCGTGTGGCTGCAACCCCCAGGCCGGTCTCCGGGCTCGCGAGCGGGGGAATCGCCCCGGGCGCTGCGCCTTCCCGCACCAGGTGCCCAGGTGGACACCGGGGGTGCAGTGGCCTTGCAGCGCCCGCACTCGCCTACCGTTGCGGGGACAGCGTCGGCCTTGCCCGCCACCGCCTCGCGGACGGCCGCCGGGCGCACCGACTTCCCGACCGTTCGCCACGTAGCCCGCTGGGCCCGACGTTGGCGGACGGCCCCGGCACGGATCCATGGGCCGGGTCACCTGGGAGAGGCTGGACTCTACGGCCGGCTCAGGGCAGCTGTCAACGCGCCCGATCGGGCCAACCAGCGGATCCATCGCCACAACCGCGAAATTTGTGGTACTTTTGCGGACCATCAAATGAGGGTATGGACACCCGTTGCCCCCTCCCGAACCCGCCGGAGATGTCATGGGTGCCCACGAAACGCCGAACAACCCGCTGGCTGGCCCCTCCTGTGCCGTCGCGCTGGACAGCCTGCCGCTGAGCAGCCAGGAGCCTCACCTGCGCCTGAGCGAGCGCTTCGAACGTCTGCGCCATCACATCAACGAGGCCCTGGCCAATGGCGCCATCCACCGCATCGCCGTAGCCATCTACGAAGCCGACGCCAACCGCCTCAAGACCTATGGCGCCGGCGGTGACGCCCCCAGCCCGCTGGATCATTACGAGACCGACCTGGCCGAGGTGCCCACCCTGCACGCCCTGGCCGAGGCGCCCCAGGTCCGGGTCATCGACGACTACGAAGCCCACCCCAGCGGGCGACGGCACACCGTGAGCATCCGCCAATCCGGCCTGCGCTCCGGGCTGATCCTACCGCTGCAGCACGAGGAGGATTTCTTCGGCTTCCTCTTCCTCAACTCGCGGCAGCCGGGCTACTTTTCGGACGCCGTTATCGAGCGGTTGGCGCCGTATATCGACCTGGCCCGCCTGCTCGCCATCACCTCCATCCGCACCACGCAGACGCTGCGTGGCGCGGCACGCACGGCCATGGCCTTCGGCCGCGCCCGGGACGATGAGACCGGCGGCCACCTGGCGCGGATGGCGGAGTACAGCCGCCTGATCGCCCTGGAACTGGCCCGGACGCATCCGCTCAGCGATGAATACATCGAGATGGTCTACCAGTTCGCGCCGGTCCACGACGTCGGCAAGATCGCCGTACCCGACGAGATCCTGCTCAAGCCGGGGCGGCTCACCGAGGAGGAGTTCGCGCAGATGCGCGAGCACGTCACTCGTGGCGTGGCCATGGTCATCGCCATGACCGAAGAGCTCGGCCTCAGTGAGGACCGGCGGGCGGGCATCATGCGCAACATCGTCGCCTACCACCACGAGCGCCTGGACGGCAGTGGCTATCCCACCGGGGCGCGCGGTGACCAGATCCCCCTGGAGGGACGCATCGTGGCGGTAGCGGACGTCTTCGACGCCCTGACCAGCGAACGCCCCTACAAGCGGGCCTGGGGCATTAAGGAGGCGACCGAGACGCTGCGCGCCGAGGCGACCGCCGGCAAACTCTGCACGGAGTGCGTGGCGGCCTTTCTGCGCCGCAGCGACGAGATCGAGGCCATCCGCCGTCGCCACGGCCACCGCTGAGCTAGCCGCGCAGGTCCACGGCGGCGGCGAAGGCGTGCGGCACGCGGTAGACGTAGACCGGCGCATCCAGGCGCACCGGCGGCCGCTGCACCGCAGTGGGTCGCCAGCCGGGGATGCGGAACGTATTGCTGATCACCAGCGCCCCTGCCGGCAGCTGCGCGCGCCAGCGCGGTTCCAATTCGCGGATCGCCTCCAGGTGCAGATAGCAGACCACCGCTCGGACATCGCCATAGGCGACACGGCGCAAATCACGGCGCCGGAATTCCACGTTGGGCACGGGATGGATCCATTGCAATAGGGCGGCGAACAGCCACGGCAGCGGGGAGAGTTCATAGCCGACGACCCGCGCCCGTGGGCAGCGACGCCCTACATCTCGCGCCAGACCGCCCCACCCCGAACCGGCCTCGACCACGGTCCCCTCCAGGTCCCTCGGCAGCGCCGCCACCACCAGTTCCCGCCCCAGACGCGAGGAGGGCAACGGCGAGATGCCGGTGATCACCGTATAACCGACGATCAACAGCAGGACCGCCAGGGTTACGACCAGGATCAGCGCCTCGAGGATCATCCGATCTCCCACTCGTCTTTGCCTTGCTCGCCGGCGTATAACCGCGCATTCCCTGATAGAATACCGCGAGCCGGATACGAGACCGAGATCATGAACCAGCGGGCCATCCCCACCAAACGGGCCGTCGTCCAACCCGACGACCTGGAGATCGGCAAGCCCGTTCCCTACGACATCGAGGACGCCTACGGGCACCTGCTGCTGCGCCGGGGCTCGGTCCTGCGCTCCCGCGAGCAGCTGGAGCGGCTGCTGCAGATCGGCCGCACCCCCTACCACGTGGCCCGCCGGCGCGAGGAGAGCGGCGGCGTCACGCGGCGGCGCGATCTGGCCCTGGCGGCCTTCCGCAATCCCTTTGACCTGATCCACCAGATCTGCCGGGCGCTGCAGGAGACCTTCAAGTGGCTGGGCGAGGACAACGATCGCTTCCTGCGCCGCCTCGACCACCTGGCCAGCCGCATTGGCGATCTGGTCGAACGCGATGCAGATGCCGCCATCGGCGCGGCCCACCTGGACGAGTCGTTCCCCTACTCGATCCGCCACCCGATTCGCCAGGCGGTCCTCTGCGATGTCGTCGGCAGCCAGCTGGGGATCCCCGACAGTGAGCGGCGCTCCATCGTGCTCGCCGCCCTGTCGGCGAACGTGGGCATGCTGGAGATCCAGGACGGCCTTGACCGGCAGAGCGCCCCGCTGGACGAGGCGCAGCGCAGGGACCTGGAGGAGCACCCGGTACGCTCGGTGGAGCGGCTCACCGCCGCCGGGGTCACCGACAAGACCTGGATCCAGGTGGTCGCCCAGCACCACGAGCGCCTGGACGGCAGCGGCTACCCGGCCGGGCTGCGTGGCCGGGAGATCTGCCGCGGCGCGCGGCTGCTGACCATCGCCGACACCTACCTGGCGATGATCAGCCACCGGGTCTACCGCCCCGCTACGGCAGTGCGCGAGGCACTGCTCGAGCTCATGGACCAAAGCGGCCGAATCTACGACCGCGACCTCCTCTCCGGGCTGGTCCAGACCATCGGCATCTACCCGGCCGGGAGCTGCGTGGCCCTGGACAGTGGCGAGCGTGGCGTAGTCATCCATCGCGGCAACCGCGGTGCGAACCCGGTCGTGGCGGTCCTGATCAAGGCCAACGGCCAGCCCACCGCGCGACCGCTCTACCGGGATACCAGTCAGCCGGATATGCCCAACGTCGACTCCCTGGAACCGACCCAGCCGTTGGCGCAGCGCTTTCAGCTCGCCTCGCTGTGGGGCTACGATTCGTGATCTGCGCGCCCCACTGCCCCTGACGGAGATCTCATGGCCGCCCTGCAACGCCTGCTCAGCTCTGCCTGGCTGCTCCATCTATTGGTGCTCAGCGGCATGGCGGCGTGGATCGTCCTGCTCGACGCCCCGTTCCCGCGCCCAGCCGTGGCGCTGCTCGAGGCCCACCGGGTGGAGATCGTCGGCATCGCTGGCGGCATTGTCGCGCTACTGGCGCTGCTCTACCGGCGCGCGAACCTGGCCCTGCAGGCAGCGGCGATCAGCCTGGCCATCATCGGCCTGGGCATCGCCCCTTCCCCGGCCCACGGGGTCACCGCGGTCGCGATCCTGTTGCCGGTCAACCTGTTGATCTTCGCTCTGCTCGATGAGCGCGGCCTGCTCAGCCGCTCCGGAATCTTGCGCTGCACCGCGCTGGCGCTGCAGGTGCTGACGGTGCTCGCCCTCTTCCACTACCAGCCCGGATGGCTGGAAGCCCTGGCAAGCGCCCACTTCCTCCCCGCCGCCCTGGCGGATTGGAGCACCCTGCCCCAACAGGGTTTGCTGCTCGCCGCGCTGTCCATCGGCGGCCTGCTCACCTGGGCCCTGCTGCACCCCACTCCGCCGCACGTCGGCGCGTTCAGTGCGCTGCTCAGCGCCGTCCTCGGCCTTGAGCTGGCCCTGATGCGCAATGGCGACCTGGTCCTGCCCACGCTGCTGGCTGTGGTCGCCCTGCACCTGCTGCTCTTCGCGATCCTGCAGGAGGCCCACCGCATGGCCTTCCGGGACGGACTCACCAGCCTGCCCAACCGCCGGGCGATGGACACGCTGACACAGGGGCTGGGCGGACGGTATACCATTGCCATGATCGACATCGACCACTTCAAGGCCTTCAACGACACCTACGGGCACGAGGTCGGAGACCAGGTGCTGCGGCGGGTGGCGGCGGAGATCGGCCGGGTCGGGGCCGGCGGGCGTTCATTCCGGTACGGGGGTGAGGAGTTTGCCGTCGTCTTCCCGGGGCGTACTCCCGAGCAGGCAACCGGGGCGCTGGAGGCCGTCCGCGAGGCGATCGCAGCCAGGCCGTTCCGCGTCCGCGGTAACGACCGCCCGGCCGACGACCGACGCGGCAGCCGCCGGCGCGGCCGCCGGGACGGCCAGCAGCAGACCCAGATCACCATCAGCATCGGCGTCGCCGACAGCAGCAACGCGGCCAACGCCGACGAGGTGGTCCAGGCCGCGGACCAGGCCCTCTACCGGGCCAAGAAGGGCGGACGCAACCGCCTGGCGCAATAGGCACTGACGATGCGAATACCGCTGAACGTGACGGAGCACTGAGGCATGAGCAACGAAGAGACCGGCGAGGCGAGCATCTGGGTGATCAAGACCGGCCGCACCCTGCCGGCCCTGCGCTGGCAGGGTGATTTTGAAGCGTGGATCGGCGCCGGCCTGGGCGATGTGCCCTGGCGCACGGTGGATGTGACCACTGGCCCCGCCCCACTGCCGGAGCCGACCCACCCGACCGGGATCGTGGTCACCGGCTCACCGGCGATGGTCTCTCACCGCGAACCCTGGAGCGAGGCCGCCGCCGACTGGCTGGCGCACGCCGCCCGTGCCGGGGCTCCGATCCTGGGGATCTGCTACGGCCATCAGCTCCTGGCCCACGCCCTGGGCGGGCGCGCCGGCCCCAACCCGCGGGGCCGGGAGATCGGCACGGTCTCGGTTCGCCGCCTGGCGCCCGGCACGCAGGACCCACTCTTTGCCCACCTCCCGGAGCACTTCCCGGCCCACGTCACCCACGAGGAATCGGTGCTGGAGCTGCCCGAGGGGGCCGTCCCGCTGGCCGCCAACGAGCACGACGCCCACCAGGCGTTCCGCTGGGGGCGTCACGCCTGGGGCGTGCAGTTCCACCCGGAGTTCGATGCGGCGATCACCCGCGGCTACATCTTCCAGCGTCGCCCGGACCTGCGCCGGGAGGGCTTCGATCCCCTCGCACTCTACCGCAACGTGGCAGACACACCGGAGGCGACCGCCCTGCTCCGGCGCTTCGCCACCTACGCCACCACCCGGGCGCGCTGAGCGGCGCGCCCGGGCCCTGGGGAAACTACTGGGGGGCGTCGCCGACGACGATATTCGGGAAAGCGCTACCGGTACTGCGCTCGCGCAGCGACAGCTGGGCGGCCACGCTGCGTGCCATGTGCCGGTAGTCGGTGGCGATCCGCCCTTCGGGGTCCGCGGCCACGGTGGGATGACCACTGTCCGACTGCTCGCGGATGCTGATATCCAGCGGCAGCGATCCGAGCAGGTGCACCCCGTACTGGCTCGCCATGGCGGCGCCACCACCGCTGCCGAAGATGTGCTCCTCGTGGCCGCAGTTCGAGCAGATGTGGGTGCTCATGTTCTCGACGATCCCGAGCACGGCGACGTCCACCTTCTCGAACATGCGCAGCCCCTTGCGGGCGTCGAGTAGCGCGATGTCCTGCGGTGTGGTGACAATCACGCCGCCGCTGACCGGCACCTTCTGCGCCAGCGTGAGCTGGATGTCCCCGGTCCCCGGGGGCATGTCCACGATGAGGTAATCGAGCCCCTCCCACGCCGTCTCGCTGAGCAATTGCTCCAGCGCCTGGGTGACCATGGGGCCACGCCAGATCATCGGGGTCTCTTCGTCGACCAGGAACCCGGCCGACATCACCTGGATGCCGTGGCCGAGCATCGGCTGCATGTGCTTGCCGTCCCGGGACTCCGGCTGCCCGCGCACGCCGAGCATGCGCGGCTGGCTCGGCCCATAGATATCGGCATCGAGCACACCGACCCGCGCCCCGTCGGCCTGTAGGGCCAGCGCCAGATTGGCCGTCACCGTCGACTTGCCGACACCGCCCTTGCCGGAGGCGACGGCGATGATGTTCTTGATCTCCTCCCGCGCCTTCACGCCCGGCTGAACCGCGTGCGCGTGGATGCGGGTCTGCACCGAGACCTGGACCCCGCCGGCGCCAGTCCCCTGCTCCACGGCGGCACGCAACTCCTCGCCCAGGCTCTCGCGGTATCCCCCGGCTGGGTAGCCGAGCTCCACCACCACCCGAACCTGATCACCGTCGATGGTGATCTCGCTGACACACCCGGCGGACACCGGATCGGTGCCCAGATACGCGTCGCGGACCTGGCTCAGCGCCTGCTCCACGGCCTCACGGGTCAGATTCGTCATACCTCTCCCCCGGCAGTCGTTCTTCCGCCCGCGCCGCTCTGGGGAGCCAGCGGCACCCCCTCCTGATAGGCGCGGGTTCCGTCCTCATAATGCTCGTCCTTCCAGAATGGCGCCCGGACCTTGAGCGTGTCGATGGCGTAACGCGCCGCCTCGAACCCCTCGGCCCGGTGGGCCGCACGGACCACCACGACAACGCTCTCCTCGCCGATGGCCAGCTCGCCGATCCGGTGCACGATCCGGCACGCCTGGACGCCGAAGCGCTCGATCACCTCGGCCTCCAGCTCGGCCAGCACACGCTCGGCCATGGGCCGGTACGCCGAGTAGGCGATGGCGGCCACGCGCCGCCCCTCATGGTGATCGCGGACCGTCCCGCCGAAGACCACCAAGGCCCCAGCGGCCGGATCCGCGGTCTCGGCAAGCAGAGGCTCCAGCGCGATGGGCTCTTCGGTCACCCGGTGCATGGCTCCTCCCCGATCGTCTGCGACATTATGACACGCCCACCCCGCCGTTGACCTGCGACCCGGCGGTCGCGCCGAGTTGCAGCGCACAGAAACGCCGGTAGAGCGGGCTGTGCGCCTGCAACTCGCGGTGGGTCCCCTGAGCCTCGACCCGACCCTGATCCAGGACCACGATGCGATCGGCCGCCACCACGGTGGCCAGTCGGTGGGCGATCACCAGTGTGGTCCGCCCGGCCATGAGACGCTCCAGGGCCTGCTGCACGGCCCGTTCGCTCTCGGCATCCAGGGCACTGGTGGCCTCGTCGAGGAGCAGCACCGCCGGGTCGCGCAGGATGGCGCGGGCAATCGCCACCCGTTGGCGCTGGCCTCCGGAGAGCTGCACCCCTCCGGGGCCGAGTTCCGTATCCAGCCCCTGCGGCAGCTGCTCAAGGAACGCCAGGGCGTTCGCATCCCTTGCCGCCGCACGCAGCTCAGCATCGCTGGCCTCCGGGCGGCCGTAGCGGATGTTCTCGGCGGCTGTGCCGGTAAAAAGCACCGGCTCCTGGGCCACCAGTCCCGTGCAACGGCGCAGCTGCGCCGGATCGAGATCGCGCAGATCGACCCCGTCGAGCAGTACGCGCCCGGCATCCGGGTCGTAGAAGCGCAGCAGCAACTGCAAGAGTGTGCTCTTGCCCGCGCCCGAGGGGCCCACCAGAGCGAGGCGCTCGCCGGGCCGGGCGCAGAGACTCACCTCGCGTAGTGCGGGCTGCTCGGCGCGAGCCGGATAGGCAAAGGTCACCGCATCGAAGCGCACCTCCCCGCGCACCGGCTGCGGCAGAGGCTGGGGGCGATCGGGGGCGCGGATCTGCGGCTCCGCGTCGATGAGTTCGAAGATGCGATCGGTGGCCCCCATGGCGCGCAGGATCTCTCCGGCCACCTCGGCCATCGCCGCCACGGAGCCGGCAGCGAGCACCGCGTAGAAGACGAAGGCCGAGAGCTCGCCGGGGCTCAGGCGACCGGCGAGCACATCGTGCCCACCCTGCCAGAGCACGGCGCCCACGGCGGTGAAGACAAAGAGCAGCGCCACCCCGGTCAGCCAGGCCCGCTGCCAGGTGCGACGAATGGCGGTGTCAAAGGCCTCTTCCACCCGGGCTGCGTACCGCCGACGGTCCTCGGCCTCGTGGCCGAAGGCCTGCACGGTCCCAACGGCGTGCAGCGACTCGCCGGCGAAGCGTCCCACGTCGGCCACCCGATCCTGGCTGTCCCGGGAGAGGCTGCGCACCCGCCGGCCGAACCAAAAGATCGGGATAAGGATCAGCGGGATGCCTACCACGACCAGGGTGGCCAGCCGCGGGCTGGTGACAAACAGCAGCACCAGGGCACCGGCGAAGGTCAGGGCGTTGCGCAGGGCGATGGACAGTGCCGAGCCGAAGAGCCCCTGCAGCACCGTGGTGTCGGCCGTCAGCCGGGACTGCACCTCGCCGGCACCGGTGCGCTCGAAGAACGCCGGCTCCAGCCGGAGCAGACGCTGGAAAAGGCGTTCGCGCAGATCTGCGGCCAGGCGCTCGCCGATCCAGGTGATCAGGTAATAGCGGGTTGCCGAGGCCAGGGCGAGGATCAGGATCATCGCCAGGGTAGCCAGCAGTGCCCGGTCGAGCATCGCCGGATCGCCGTCGGTGAAACCGTGGTCGATCACAAGGCGCAGCCCCTGGCCGATGGCCAGCACGCCTCCGGCGGCGACGAGCAGCGCTGCGGCCGCAGCGGCCAGGCGCCAGCGGTACGGCTCGAGCATGCGCACCAGGCGCAGCAGTGTCGATCGACGTCTCAGGGTCTGACTCCGTTTGCCTTGGCGGTGGATGGACCAGTAAGGTTACAGCTTGCGTGGCGCGGACATGAATCGCGACCCCCCCCGCTTGGAACGGCGCCCCGGGGGGCGGCGCGGAACCAAATGATAAAGTCCGTGTCCCACCGTGACACCCAAGAGAAAACCGATAGGAGGGTGAGCATGAGCAACCCGATCGACGGTGACCGCCGCAAGTTCCTCAAGAACGGCGCCATGGCCGTGGCCGCCATTCCGCTGGCCACGCTGGTGACCAAGGGCACCGCCGTTGCCGGCCTGCCCGATGACGTGGAAGACCTGCCCAAGGCGGAGGATGACCACGATCACGACTACGTGAACGACGCCGCCGACACCGACCACGCCCGCTTCCAGGAAGGGCAGCTGTGCGAGAACTGCCAGTTCTGGGTCGACTACGTGGACGGCGACTGGGGCTACTGCGAGCATCCGAGCTTCACCGACGTGCTGGTGCACGGCGAGGGCTGGTGCTCGGTCTACGCACCGGCGTAAGCTGCTCGCACTTCGGCGAGCGGCTCCGCCTGCCAGGCGGAGCGACGAGGGGGCGCCGGCTGGCGCTCCCTTTTTTATACCCTGAGCGCGATCGCCACAGGGCATCGGAGGCAACCCGGGACCGACGATGGACGCCCTACGCAGCGATACACCGAACAACCAGTACACTCGCGGCGAGACCGACGCTGCGGCCAGCCGCCTGCGCGTCGAGCACCTGGCCTGCCGCCGCGGCGAGGAGTTCCTCTTCGAGGAGGTCTCCTTCGCCCTCGGCCCCGGCGAGCTACTTTTCGTACGCGGGCGCAACGGCAGCGGCAAGACGACGTTGCTGCGCACCCTCTGCGGCCTGACCGAACCGGCCCGTGGGCGCATCCACTGGCTCGA
>SL_5KL_010_SEDDRAFT_10000224_pt1 | contig 35906 bp, 34 predicted proteins | sample SodLakKL_010_SED_FD_9118 | JGI IMG/M metagenome (IMG submission 9118)
GTAAATCAGAAGCATCAACATCACAATCTGCGACTAAAGAATTCCCCCCAAGAGTTGCGAAGGCTCCGACCAGAGAAGTTTTTCCGGTGCCCCCCTTGCCGCTAATAATAACAAGTTCTGGTAATTCAACAGGATTAATTCTCCGGGGTTTGGGGGAGTTATCTTCTTTTCCTCCCCCCTTGATTTGGGTTTTAATTGAAAAAAATCTTTCTTCCTTCGGTTTTTTTGGGGGTCTTGGAGAGTCTGCAATTTTAATTATTTTCTTTGCAATTTCCCAAAAAAGATCAAAATAATAAGGGTTTTTCTTAACCAATAATTCCCCCCGGGAATAAATTTTAGCAATGTTTTGATCGTCGGGAATTTCCCCGATTATTTCCAGGGAGGATTCCTGGCAGTATTTTTTTAACTCTTGTTCTTTGCCCATACTACGATTAATAATTACCACTGGTTCTTCTCCCAGGGTTCGACACATGTTAACGGCCAGTTTCAGGTCGTGCAAACCAAAAGGAGTTGGATCTGCGACCAGGATACAGAGGTCAGTTTTTTTTACTGCTTCAACTGCTGGACAGGCTGTTCCCGGGGGTGCATCGAGGATATTTACTCCCGGCTTTTTCTCTTCCCTGACCTTTTTTATCAAACGGGGAGTCATTCCCCCTTCGCCACAGGTTAGAGTAGCGTAAACCAAATCAATTTTGCCCCGACTAAAAATAAGTTCCCCAATTTCTCTACTTCCTTCCAGAACCGCTTCCTTTGGGCAAACATAAAGACAAGCCCCACAGGCGTGACAGAGTTCATTAAATATTAAAACATTATTTTTTACCAGGGCCAGGGCATTGAAATTGCAGGCGTTTACGCACTTCCCGCATCCTGTACACCTTTGTTTGTCCACCTTAATAGGGGCTTTAATACTTATTTTCTCCTTTTTTATGGTTTGGTTGGGGTAAAAAATATGTGAGTTAGGTTCCTCAACGTCACAATCAAGGAGTGTAACCGTGGTTTTAATTTTGGTTTCCATGACCCAGGCAAGGTTAGTTGCAAAAAGGGTTTTCCCGGTTCCCCCTTTTCCACTGGCGATTGCTATTTCCATCGGGTTTTTGCCCCCTTTCTTAAAAGCAGGAAAAGCAAAAAGAAACCGGTGGGAAAATGGGGTTGCCCCTGAATCCCACCGGAGGTACCAATTTAATCTTCCTCTGTTTTAAGGAGTTCTTCTTCCAGGCATTTTAAATATTGTTTTAGATTTTTGACCTGGTTTTGCAGAAGTTCCTTTTTTTGTTCTGTGTCCATGGTTGGTTCAGAGGGAGGGAAATCCAACCCTATTTGATTTTCCCGGATCCATCCCGGGAGAGAGGTAGCATAATAATTATGCCCAAAGCCCCTTCCCCTGAAACCACGTCCATAGAAACCTGTTGGGTTGTTAAACCCATGTTTTGAAAAACCGGGACAAAAACCCATCATTCTTCCTGTCATTGGTCCGGAACCCACAGGTCCTGTTCTGTCACCACGAGGCATTTTTACCGTCTCCTTTCCCAAGAGAATTTAAATTTCCGACTCCTTACCGATCACACAAATCCTTACCAGGGTAAATTTCTCCTCTGGAAAAATCGGTTAATACCTGGTCCACACGACCCCTAATGCCCACCAAAATTTCAATATTCTTTTTTGAAAAAAGGCCCTGTGCTTTTTGCCCCATTCCACCGGAGATGATGCAGTTGACGTTTTTTTCAGATAAAAATTGAGGTAATAACCCGGGTTGGTGACCGGGATTTTTAATTATTTCTTTATCAGTAATTACCCCATTTTCGATATTTGCAAGGGTGTATTCTGGGCAACGACCAAAATGTTGAGCTACATAACCGTTTTCCGTTGAAATTGCTACCTTCATGCTCTCCCTCCTAAAATTATTAATCCCTTTGCATCCTTCCTCTTCCAAAATTTGCCTTCACACCAGGGGATTTTACGGGGTTTAATTTACCTTCCTGGAAAGATACAATTGCTTCTTTTGCAGTTCCTTCAGCTGCGGAAAAGACTTTGATTCCTGCTGATTGAAGAACCTCTAGGGCTTTGGGACCCACATTTCCTGTCAGGAGGATTTCAATTTTTCTTTTGGCTAAAAACTGGGCTGCCTTTACCCCCGCTCCACTTCCTTCGGTAAAAAACGGGTTTTTTTCTGTAACAAAGGTTCCATCTCGGGGGTTAAAAAAAACAAAAAAACTGCAACGGCCGAAACGACTGTCAAGGGGAAAAGAAGGGCTATTACTCCGGGTAGAGATTGCTATCATTTTCTCACCTCCTTAAGGAAGAAGAAATAAATATAAAAAGCATATGTTCATAATAATTATACCCAGGTTATGAACATATGTCAAATAAAAAACCAAAAAAAAGAGGGAAGATATAATAGTTATTTTAATTTAACAAAGGATTTCCCGTTTAAAGGGAGAAAAAAGGACCAACGGAAGGTTTTTGCGGGAGGGAAAAATGAGACCAATATTATTTGAAATAGCCGGGTTCCCAATTTATTCCTATGGGGTCATGATTTTTTTTGCTTTCCTTTTGGGAATTTATCTTGCCCAAAGGCAGGCCCCAAAGGAAGGTTTCCAGAAAGACCACGTTTATGATGTTGCAATAATGACAATAATCCTGGCTTTGATTGGAGCCCGACTGGCCTATGTAATCCTAAACTGGGAACATTTTGCCCAGAATCCTGGAGAAATTCTTGCAGTCCGCAGGGGAGGATTGACTTTTTACGGAGGATTTATTGCCCCCCTGATTGGAGGCTTTTTTTACGCCCGGATCAAGAGAATTTCCATGTTGAAATTCCTTGACTTTATTTCTCCTTACATAGCTCTTGGTTATGGAATTACCCGAATAGGCTGTTTTTTAAATGGTTGCTGCTATGGGGTCCCAACAGATTCATTTTTAGGGGTGGTTTTTCCTGCGGTAGATAATATTTCCAGGCATCCAACCCAGCTTTATTCTGTTATAGCGATGTTAATAGTTTTCTTTGTTCTGGTCTTTATGCGCAGAAAAAAACGACCGAGGGGAGTTGTCTTTTTTTCTTTTATTTTGTTTTATGGGGTGTATCGTTTTCTGGTGGAATTTTTTAGGGTTCCCCAGCCCGGTTACTGGGGGTTAACTCTGGCTCAAAACATTGCATTACCGGTAATTTTACTGGCTTTTATTTTTATTATTTTTAAAAGGGTCGGAAAACAGAATTAAGTCGGAAATTTGTTGCCTCAGGAAAAAACAAGGAAAAATTGGGGAATTAAGGGAAATAAAATTTAGGTGAAAGAAGGATAAGCTCAAGATTTATAGAAATAAGGGAATACAGCATTAGTTTGCTAAAATGCTGAACATAGTCTTTGTTGGGAAACCAACAAAAATTTTTACAAAAGGAGGAGGCATTATAATAATGAGAAGCAAATGGTCCATAGGAATTGTTGTTGGGGTAGTTTTAATGGCCCTGGTTATGGTACCTCAGGTGATTCAAGCTCAGGAGGGGCAATTAAGACTGGGAACACAGTATTCCCATCCTTTTGGAGGGCTTTCGGTAATTTTTGATGTGGATGATGCTTTTGCTGTCCAGGGTATTTTGGGTGGTGGATTTGCCGGGAAACTTATCTACCGTGCTGTCCGCGAACCAATGTGGAATATTTATGGCTTTGGTGGTGCAGGGTACCGCTGGTGGGGAATTCACCATACCCAGGTATTTGCCGGGGTAGGATATGAGTTCGACCTTCGCCACTTTGGTGTTGATATTGGAACAGCAATGGGCAGACCTGATTGGGTTTTCAAACCTAATATCGAGCTAGGGGCCAGAGTATACCCCGGTTATGGAATAAGTATCGGTTCTGGTTTCCACGTTTCTTTTTAGTTAACTTCAAAAAGCAGAAATACAGAATGAGCCCGGACTCCGGGCTCATTTTTTTTACCCGGGAAAGGGGTAAAAGATCTAGCATGCTTAAGGTATTTTTCCCTTGACATTAAGGGGGCCTTGCTTTAAAATATTATTGCGTCTGGAGGGATGCCCGAGTGGCCAAAGGGAGCAGACTGTAAATCTGCCGGCGCACGCCTACGAAGGTTCAAATCCTTCTCCCTCCACCATTTGCGGAAGTAGCTCAGCTGGTAGAGCACAACCTTGCCAAGGTTGGGGTCGCGGGTTCGAATCCCGTCTTCCGCTCCAGTTTTAATAAACAGTACGTCCGGAAACGGGCGTATTTTTTTTTGGAAAAAGGAAAATCTAAAAAGAAAGGAAATATTATTACACGAGGAGGGAAAAAAATGGATAAAGTTTTTATTACCCGAAAAATTCCCGAGGAAGGCTTGAAGATACTTCGAGAAAATTGTGAAATTAAAGTTTGGGAGGAAGATAATCCGCCTTCTAAGGAAGTTTTATTAAAAGAAATTAAAGAGGTTCATGGTATTCTTAGTCTCCTTACAGATCCAATTGATGCTGAGGTATTGGAAGCAGCGGAAAACCTGAAAGTTATTTCCAATTATGCAGTGGGTTTTGACAATATAGATATTGAAAAAGCAAAAGAAAAAGGGATAGTTGTAACGAATACTCCCGGGGTTTTAACAGAAGCCACGGCTGACCTTGCCTTTGCTTTACTATTATCTGCTGCAAGAACCCTTATCCCCGCTGATAGTTTTACTCGCCAGGGAAAATGGAAAAGCTGGGGTCCCAAACTTTTCCTTGGGCAGGAAGTTTACGGGAAAACTCTGGGAATTATTGGGGCGGGAAGAATTGGGAGTGCTGTGGCAAAACGGGCCAAAGGTTTTGACATGGAAATTCTATATTATAGCAGGAGTGCAAAACCTCGATTGGAAAGGGAAGTTGGTGCAAAGAAGGTAGAATTTGATGAGCTTTTGCAGGAAAGTGATTTTATCAGTATCCATACTCCCCTTACCCCGCAGACGGAGAACTTAATTGGGCCAAGAGAATTTCGTTTAATGAAAAAAACCGCAGTCCTTGTAAATACTGCTCGAGGTCCCATAGTAAATCAGGAAGCCCTTTTAGAGGCCCTGGAAAACAAAGGGATTTTTGCTGCCGGCCTTGATGTGTTTAAAGAAGAACCCATTGACGGAAATGACCCCCTGTTAAAAAGTTCAAGGATTGTTGTTGCCCCCCATATTGGTAGTGCAACCTTTGCAGCTCGAGGAGAAATGGCAAGGATGGCCGCTCAGGATCTCCTTGCCGTCCTGGGTGGGAAAAAACCCAAAAATCCAGTAACATAAAAAAGGACTTTACCAGGGGAACAAGAAATAGTATTGAGAAGAAATAATTGAATAGCTCATGCCGACAGGTTCAAAGTTGATTAATAGGGAAACCCATAGCTTTAAGCTAAAGGGTGCGGACCCGCCACTGTAGTCAGGGAGTTTCTACCATTATTGCCACTCGCAAAGCGGGGAAGGCAGGTGGAAACAATGAACTGGAGCCAGGAGACCTGCCTGCCGGTACTGTAGCCAAGCCTTCGGGGAAAGGGGTGGTCTAATAATGTATTAGCCCCAAGTTAAGGTTTGGGGTTTATTCTTTTTTGTGACAGAGAAACCAGAATAATAGGAGGTTTTCGGAATGAAAAAAATGTTAATGCTAATAGTTGTTCTCGTAATCGCCATGGGAGGAATTGCCCAGGCCGAAACCGTTGTCGATGATATGGGAAGAGAAATTGTTTTGAATGATACTCCTCAAAGAGTAATTTCTCTTGCTCCAGCGGTAACAGAAATCCTTTTTGCCCTTGAGCTTGAACAGGAAATTGTAGGGGTAAGTAACCATTGTGATTACCCTGAAGCTGCCCTGGAAAAGCCAAAGGTGGGAGATATCAATGTTGATTTTGAAGCCATAGTAGAAAAAGAGCCGGATTTAGTTTTCATGCCTGCGGGAATGGAAGATGATCGGGAGAGGATAGAAGAATTGGGTTTTAAAGTTGCTGTTGTGGATCCGAAAACTATTGATGAAATTTTAAAAAGTATAGAGTGGATAGGCAAAATTACTGGCAGAGAAACTGAAAGCCAGGAATTGATTTCCGGGATGGAAACGGAAATTGAAAGAGTAAGGGAAAAAACACAGGAACTTGAAACAACCCCCCGGGTTTATTACGAGGTCTGGGATGATCCCCTGATGACTGCGGGGCCGAATACTTTTGTCCACGACATTATTAAAATTGCCGGAGGAGAAAACATAGCCGGGAACCTGCAGCAGGAATGGGCCCCTTATAGTGTTGAGGATGTAATTGCCAATGATCCAGAGGTAATTATTGTCCCCTGGGAAGATGACAGAGTTTTCCAAAGGGAAGAATGGAGCGACATAAGCGCGGTAAGAAATGAAAGGGTTTATTTTGTTGATCCGGATTTGATGGTCCGCCCCGGGCCAAGAATTATCCAGGGCCTGGAAAAGGTTTTGGAAGCAATTCTCGGTGAAGTAAAGTAAGATGGGAGGGGAACGCAGTCGCCGCTGGTTAGTTTTAATTTGCCTCCTTGGCCTCTTAGTTTTAGGGGCCTTGCTGGCATTGGCCTGGGGAAGTGTTAATATTCCCTGGCAGAAAATTCCAGGGATTTTAGTAGATTCCCAAACCGAACACACCTCCTGGAGGACAATTTTAATGCGCCTGCGTCTTCCCCGGCTTCTTTTAGGACTGATTGTAGGCGGGGCCCTGGGGATGGCAGGCGGGGTTTTTCAGGGTTTGTTGCGCAATCCCATGGCCGATCCCTACCTGGTGGGGATTTCAGCTGGAGCAGGCTTTGGTGCTGTGATGGCAATGCTTTTTGGCTGGAATTTTACCGTGTTTGGCCTGGGATCGCTCCCCTTTCTTGCTTTTGCCGGGGCCCTTGCTACAGTTTTTATAGTATACAGGCTGGCCAGGGTTGGCGGAAAGGTTCCCGTAACCTCTTTTCTCCTGGCCGGAGTTGCAATTGGTTTTCTGCTTAATGCATTAATGTCCCTTATGATGGTCGGCATGGGTAGGGATTTGCACCGGGTTTTTTACTGGCTGATGGGGACTTTCTCGGGAAGAGGATGGAATGAATTGCGTCTGTTAATTCCCTACTTTTCACTGGGGTTTATTTTAATACTCTGGCAGCTTCGCAATCTAAATCTCCTGGTTTTGGGAGAAGAAGCCGCTTTGCACCTGGGAGTTAATGTGGAAAGAACCAAGGTTGTTCTTATTACCGGGGCCAGTCTTTTAACGGCAAGTGCGGTTGCAGTAAGCGGATTAATTGGTTTTGTTGGGTTGATTGTCCCCCACATAATGCGCCTTTTAATTGGTCCAGACCACAGATTTCTGGTTCCTTTTTGCGGTATTGCCGGTGGGGTTTTTTTAATGTGGGGAGATACCCTTGCCCGTTCTTTATTTCCGCCACTGGAAATCCCCGTTGGAATAATAACAGCCCTTGCAGGAGGACCCTTTTTCCTTTATCTCCTCCGGCGTCATCAAGGGCGTTATTTCGGGCAGGGAGGGTGATTGACAATGCCACTTTATCGTGTTGAAAATCTGGATTTCTCTTACGGAGAGGACCCGGTATTAAAAGGAATTAACCTTACTATTGAAGAAGGAGATTTTGTGGGAATTCTGGGTCCAAATGGATCTGGAAAATCCACCCTGCTCAAAGTCATGTCCGGGTTATTGCAACCCAAAAAGGGGAGGGTTTTTCTTGGAGAAAATGAAGTCCACAAAATCCCTCCGGGTGAAAGAGCCCGTCAACTAGGTGTTGTTCCCCAGGAAACCTACCTTGATTTCCCCTTTATGCTTGAAGAAGTTGTTGCAATGGGGAGATATCCGCACCTGGGATGGTGGGGAAACCTCCGCTACAAGGACATGGAAATTGTTGAAGAAGCTCTTTCTACAACCGGTCTTCTTGAGTTGCGCCATAGGAGTATCCATCAATTAAGTGGTGGAGAAAGGCAGCGAGGAATTATTGCCCGGGCCCTTGCGCAAAATCCCAGAGTTTTGCTATTAGATGAGCCTGTTTCCAACCTGGATATAAAATACCAGCAGGGAATTTTTGAACTTCTCCTAAAATTAAACCGTAGAGAAGGTTTGACAATAATCCTCATTTCACATGACCTTAATCTTGCCTCCCAGTACTGCAAGGATTTAATTCTACTTGACCGAGGCCAGTTAAAGGCAAAGGGTTCCTCCGAGGAAGTTTTAACTCCTGAAAATATCAGCCAGGTTTACCAGGTAGAAGTTGATGTTGAGAAATGGTCTCCCCTGGAAAAACCCCGGATTAACCTCAGACCTCCCAAAGAGGAGAACAAAACACAAAAAGGTGAAGAGGCCTGGAAAATCCATCTGGTTGGGGGGGGAGGTTCGGCCTGGAGGTTGTTGAAAAGGCTTAATGCCGCAGGCCATGACTTAACAATTGGGGTTGTAAATGAAGGAGATACCGATTCTGAAGGGGCCAGGGAACTGAAAATCCCCTGTGTTAGAGAAATACCCTTTAACCATATTTCTGGTGAAAAACTGGATCAAGCCCTGGAAATGATGTTAAAAGCAGATTTGGTGGTTGTTACCGAAGTTCCTTTTGGGCGTGGTAATATTGGAAATCTGGAAATGGCTCTTCGGGCTTTGAAGAAGGGGAAAAAGGTTTTTGTGATAGAGGGAGAGAATATGGAAAATAGAGACTTTACGGGGGGAGAGGCTTTAAAAATTTGGGAAGAAATGAAAGAAAATGGAGCAAGGGATATTTCTCCCCGGGAACTGGAACAAATTTTGAAAGAGGGTGCATAATATGGACGGGGGAAGAAAATTGGAAAAAGGCCTAATCCAGGTTTATACTGGAAATGGTAAAGGGAAAACAACCGCTGCAGTTGGCCAGGCATTTCGCGCTGCAGGACATGGTCTAAGCTCAATCTTTATTCATTTTATGAAAGGCACCGGCTATGCAGGAGAATTATTTGCAACCCCCCGCCTTTTTCCCTTAATTACAATGGAAGAATTTGGGCGGGGATGCCGCTGGAGTTCGATTATAAAAAATGGGTATGTTGACTGTCGAGGTTGCGGAGAATGTTTTGTAAAAAAAGGAGAGGGAACCCAGGAAGACCGGGATATGATGGAGCTTGCTTTAAAAAGGAGCCGACAGGTTCTCGAGGAAGGAAAACACGACCTGGTTATTCTGGATGAGCTGGGGAATGCTCTTTTCTTTGAGCTAATAACCCTTGAGGAAGCCCTTGAGTTAATTGACCTTAAGCACGAAAATTGCGAATTAATTATTACTGGAAGATATGTTCCCCAGGAGATAATTGAAAGAGCGGACCTGGTTACTGAAATGAAGCCCCACAAACACCCTTTTGACCAGGGAATTACCGGTCGCTGGGGAATTGAATATTAATTAATCCCCTGGGGAGGCAAACTGATGGGAGGACTAATTATTGGAACTGCCGGCCATGTTGACCATGGCAAAACGGCTTTAATTGAGAAATTGACTGGAATCGATACCGACAGGTTGCGAGAAGAAAAGGAACGGGGGTTATCTATTGACCTTGGTTTTGCTCCCCTTCGCCTTCCTTCCGGGCGCCTGGCCGGTATTGTTGATGTACCAGGCCATGAAAAGTTCATGACCAATATGCTTGCCGGAGTTTCGGGTATGGATTTGGTCTTGCTTGTCATTGACCTTACTGAAGGTGTAATGCCTCAGACCCGAGAACACCTTGAGGTTATTAAACTCCTGGGAATTAAAAAGGGAGTGGTGGTTTTAACCAAAGCTGATCTTGTTGAACAGGATTGGATCGAACTAATGGAGGAGGAAATTAAAGAACAACTGGTTGGGACCATCTTTTCAGACGCCCCCTTTATTATTACCTCAGCTCATACCGGGCAGGGAATAAAAAATTTATTAAAAATTCTGGATGAAATGGCCGAAATCAGGGAAACAGAAGAGAACGTCCCTCTTAGACTTCCCCTGGATCGGGTTTTCCAGATGCATGGAATGGGGACAGTGGCTACTGGAACTTTAATTTCTGGGCAGGTTAAAACAGGGGATGAAATTGAAATCCTCCCCGGGAAATTAAGGGGAAAAGTAAGGCAAATCCAGGTCCATAATGAGAAAGTGGATAAAGCCGGGACCGGACAGCGGGTTGCCTTGAATATTCCTGTTGACCGTAAAGACCTTGCCCGGGGGAAAGTGATAGTAACACCGGGGTTTTTTGAGCCAACCCGGGAAATGGATGTACTTCTTCGTTTAGTTGATGATTTTCCTCATCCCTTAAAAGATAATAGCATGGTACACTTTCACCTTGGAACTTCTCGCTGTCTTGGGAAAATAAGGTTTTACGGTGAAAGGAGAAAGCTTGAAGCAGGGGAACAGGATCTGGCTAGGGTAAAGCTGGAGGAAGAAATGGTCGCGGGCTATCAGGATCGCTTTATTATCAGATTTTATTCCCCGGTCCATGTAATGGGTGGAGGAAGCGTTTTATTAACCGATCCACCTCCTTACCGGCGCCATGATCAAGAACACATAAAATTATTAGGAAGGATGGTTTCCGGGAAGCCCGAAGACCTATTATTCCAGATAATTTATCGCCATGGCCTGATCCAAAAAGGGAACCTTTTACCCCTTTCTCAATTAAGCGGGGAGGATGTGGAAAAAGGGCTGCAAGAACTTGAAAAAGAAATTATGGAAATTAAGACGGGATTAGTAATATCAAGGGATAGGGTTGAAGAGTTCGAGGGGAAATTCCTGGAAAAACTAAAAAATTACCACAATAATTACCCTTTGCGACCGGGAATGCCCAAAACCCAGGCAGTTAATGTTGCCGGGGAAATTAGCGGAAGCAAAGAAGGAGAAGCCCTCCTTGATTTTTGGATAGAGGAGGGGAAAGTTAAAATTGACAATCAAAGAATTGCTCTCGTAACTTTTTCCCCATGCCCCGGAGAAAAAGAAAAGCAACTGGCAGAAGAGTACCTTCAAAAATTAAAGGAAGGGGGGTTTTCGCCTCCCTTAACCTGGGAAATGGGAAAAGAAGCGGGAGAAATACTGGATTACCTTGTTTACATGGGACGGGTGGTAAGAGTTAATGATGAACTGTATCTGGTCCGAGAAAAATATGATGAAGCTGAAGAATTATTGAGAGAAGTTTTACAAAAACAGGGGAAAATTACCGTTGCGGAATTCAGGAACCTTCTGAGCAGTACTCGAAAATATTCTCTCCCCTTGCTTGAACACTTTGATGACCGAAAAATTACTAAAAGGCATGGGGATGAAAGAGTTCCCGGCGCTAATTTTTCTTAAAAACTAAAAATATTTTGGTGAAATAACCCGGGAAAAAGAATCTTTCGGGGAGGAAAATAGATGAAATAGCAAAAAAAGGGCGAAAATGCAGGAGTTTTCCGGTTAATGTAGAAGTACGAAAGACCTTGAAAGAGGGGGAAATAGCATGCCAAAAAATTATCGCAGGGCATTAATTATTTTTGGAATTTTCCTGCTGTACATAATCTTTCACTTTGCCCAGAGCTATGTATACTATCTTGACCGCCAGGCTGAGTTAAAGAACCTTGAGAACGAGGTCTCAGAACTACAGGAAACCCGGGAAGATTTTAAAGAAAAAATTGAATATGCCTCAAGTCTTGAGTACATAGAGAAAGTAGCCCGGGAACAATTAGGGCTGGTAAAAGAGGGGGAAACATTAATTGTTGTGATTGAAGAAGAATAAAAATTGACAGCTATTGGGGTATTAGGTATAATAAGTTACGAGTCTAACTCAATTAATTTAGAGGAGGAGTTTTGCTAGTTATGTCAATCGAGGTTGGCAGGGTTGTTGAAGGCAAGGTTACCGGAATTACAGATTTCGGGGCCTTTGTGGAACTTGATAAGGGAAAAACCGGTCTTGTTCATATTTCGGAAGTAGCTCATACCTATGTTAAAGATGTAAATCAACACCTGAAAGTAGATGACCGGGTTAAAGTAAAAGTTATTTCAGTTGGGGACGATGGGAAAATCGGACTTTCCATAAAAAGGCTTCAATCGCCTCCAAAAAAGGAAAGACCTCAACCCCAGAAAAAGAGTCTTTCCTTTGAAGATAAACTGAGCCGTTTTTTTAAAGAAAGTGACGAGAAGTTCCAGGAACTCAGTGAAGCTCGTTCACCAAACAAGAAAAAAACCAATAACCGATAACTAACCCGATTATAGCACCCCTTTCAGGGGTGTTTTTGCTATCAGGCAGGAGGGGGATTTTGTGGATGATTTAAAAGTTGTGGGACTACAATTGAAACGAGAAATTGATGTGGAATTTAAAGTAATTAAAAGGTGTGCACTTGGGTATCCCCAGGCGATTTTAAATAATCCATTGCCTCAAGGGATAGAAGGCCCGGTTTTTTCTACTCCCTGGTGGTTAACCTGCCCCCAGTTACAAAAAGAAATATACGCCATTGAAGCAAAACACCCTGTTGATAATTTCCTCACCGTTGAGTTCAAAATTATTTACCGGGATTACAGAAAAAGGGCAGCGAAAAAGAGGTGTAAACTGATTCCAAGGGAAGTTTTGGAGGAGATTTATCAGAAGAAACCTTCTCTTTACCAGGAAATGGTTAGCAGAGGAGTTGCCGGTGAAAACGGTCCTGGTTTAAAGTGCCTTCATGCCCATTTTGCCTTTTTCTTGCTTTATCCTGATTATCCCCTTGGTAAGGAAATTTCCCTTTTAATACCCGGTAATCCTGAAGAAAGGTGTGGAGGATATTGTGAAAAAATCAGTAGCTGCAGTTGATATAGGGACAAACTCCATAAGATTGTTAATTCAAAAACCCACTCCTACCGGGTGGGTTAATCAATTGCAGAGGAGAAGTATTGTCCGGATGGGTTCAGGCTGGGATAAAGAGGGAAATGTTCCCGAATCAAAAATTCAAAAAGCAAAAAAAGTTCTATTCGAATACCGGAATGATGCCCGTAAATTTGAGGCCGAGAAAATAATTGCTGTAGGAACTGAAGCTCTCCGAAAAGCTAATAATGGGGGGAAGTTAAAGGAAAAGCTGGAAAAAATATTAGGCAAGGAGATTAGGATTATTTCCGGGCAGGAGGAAGCCCGCCTTTCGTATCTCGGAGCTGCAGAGAACTGGATTGAGAAAAAGCCCTGGGTTTTGGATATCGGGGGAGGGAGCACCGAACTAATTGGTCCTGGGAAAGAAGTGGTTAGCTTTCCTATTGGAGCTCTGAACCTGTATGAGAGATTCGGGGAAGAGGACCTCGACCTTATAGAAAAAGAAATATCCAATAATCTGGCTGAATTTATCAAAGATAATACTTTTGAAATGATTATCGGTGTAGGCGGAACAATTGCCAACCTGGCAGCGATGAAAAAGGAAATTACTTTTTTTCAGGAAAAATTAGTTCACGGAACGACCCTTGACCTTTCCTGGGTAATAAAAGTAATTGGGGAACTCAGAAGTCTTCCCTTATTAAGCAGGAAAAAAGTAAAAGGCTTAGAGGTTGGCCGGGAAGACATTATTATTCCCGGAACCTTAATTCTAAAAAGAGTAATGGAGTTAACAGGGAGAAACCAGGTTGTTTTTAGCGGAAAAGATATTTTACAGGGAATAATCCTGGATTGGGAAGAAAGCCAAAAGAAATACCCCGGTTGACCGGGGTATTTTAATAGGCTATTTACCATTCTTGTCGGGGTGGAAGCCCCTTATCAAAACAATGGGTGTTCCTGCGTCAGCAGACCCGGTTATAAGGTCTGCAAGACTTCCCAGGATACTTGTTACGCTCCTCGGTGTAGTTCCCAGGTCTTCCTGCAGGGGGTATTCACCAGGTTTTTTTAATTTTTCGGTAATTTCTTCCCGGCTATAACCCTTACGATAAAGGGTGTCTACCTGGAGCTTCAGCTTTGATCCCGTCCGCAATTTCGCTTTGCGGAGATTTTCGCTTGCCCCAATTGCAGGATGGGGATCGGCAAGTTCGTAAATCCCGGTGTCAGGATCTTTATATGCTCCGTCACCGAAAATCAGGGTTTCAACTATTTTCCCCGTGTCCTTTTTTATTTGTTTTTTAATCACATCTGCCGTTCCGTCAGCATCTTCGGGAAGCAGCTTTAGAATACCTTTATCAAAATCAGAAACGTTAGAACCAATTACTCCCCAGGGGGAAGGACCGATATCTTTTAAAGAAACTATTGGAACCATTCCTCCAAAAGCCTGGAAGAGTTCCCGTTTCTTTTCAGCCTCATGGACCTCTGCGAGGCAAACCCCATCTATATAGCCAAGGTCATAAACCCGGAGGGGGTTATTTGTGTAAATTACTTCTCCTCTGGCGTTGCCCTTTTTTATCATTTCTAAGTAGAGATCACGGTAATCAACACCGGTTATGGGATGGGGGAATGTCCTTGCTCCCAATTCAGTGCTGAAAATAATATCGGGTTCAAGGTAACTATCTCTTTGGGGTTCGTAATCAAGGACCTTTGGTTCAAGGTCGGGATTTTTCAAAATTTCTTCGGCATCAACAAGTTTTAGTTTTTGATGCTCAAGGTTAACTGCTATCGCAAGGGCCTTGTCTGCCTGGGGAACATCTTTTTTAATTCCTACGGCTTTTTTTGCAGCCCGATGGATGTCTGCAAATGTTACTTCAACTACTGCTATTTTCCCGTCGGGGGTCCGAACAGTTAGATCTGCAATGCCCTGGCCGGTAATTTTCCGGATGCTTTCAATATTGTACCCTAATTCCTGGAGTTTTAGGGCAGCTAAAAGTTCCCGGATAAGGACGTTAAGCTGGGGGGTATCCCCACGAGCTTCTCGGAGGCTTTTTAAGGTTTGTTTGAAACGCAGCCTGGTATTAGCAAACTCTTCGTCCATTACCCTGTTTCCTACCTCGTCAAAGGGAATGGAAAGTTGAACAATTACCTTACCGCCCCTTGTTGCAAGAGCCAAGGCTTTAAGTATGAGAGAAAACCTGTTCCTGCTTGCAATCGGACTAATTACTGCTATAGTACTGCCTGGTTTCAAGCTAAGTTTTTCTTGTATGTCCCGGGCCAGTTCTTCACAGCTAACATATCTGTTTTGGGATCTTGCTACAACTGCTTCTGTTACACATATGATGTCCCCATCTTCTACAATTGTTTTCACAGCATCGGATGTAATAGCCGCAATATCATCATGGGGAACAATTAACCCGGTTTTAATTCCGATAGCAGCGACCCCGGTGTTTGGGGGTAGAGAGAAATCATTCATCATTTACCCACCACTCTTTCTTTTGATTTACTTTTTCCACATAACATTATAGCAGGAATAGCTCAGAAGGAAAAGGAAAGATGAGGTGGGATTTTTGATAAAATGAAAATTAAAAGGTTCCCTTTTTGTGTTTTCTGGGTAAGGAGTACCGGGTTATGAATGCGGGAAGGCCGTTATCTAAAAGGATGAAAAATGTTTTAAACCCTTGACCCAAAATCCTATTTGTATTATAATAGGGAGGCGAAATTGCGGGGTGGAGCAGTTTGGTAGCTCGTCGGGCTCATAACCCGGAGGTCGTTGGTTCAAATCCAACCCCCGCTACCATGGCGGTGTAGCTCAGCTGGCAAGAGCATGCGGTTCATACCCGCAGAGTCCGGGGTTCAAATCCCTGCGCCGCCACCAAATTTCCAATTTAAAGAGGGTTTCCCTCTTTTTTTTTACCCAAAAACCTGGAAAAGTAAGCGGATCTATCTCCAGCAACAGGGCAGGAAAAACAGGCCAAATGTGGAATATGGAAAGTAAGTCTGGGAGGGGGTACAGGAATGGATCTCTTACCAACTTTTTTAGATACGGTAAAAAAATATGCCCTTTTCTCACCCGGGCAAAAAATCCTGGTTAGCCTTTCGGGTGGGGCGGATTCCCTTACTCTATTTCACCTTTTTCTACGGATAAAAGAAGACTGGGGCCTGGAAATCGAGGTTTTCCACCTGGACCATAAACTTCGCCCTGAATCATCTGAACAGGCAGAAAGGATTTCTCAAATGGTAAAAGATAAGGGATTAATTTGCCACTCCTTCGGGGCGGAAATAAAAGAACTCCAACGGGAAAGAGGAGGATCTTTGCAGGAAGTTGCAAGGAATGAAAGGTTAAAACTCCTTGAAAAAACCGGTATTGAAAGAAGCGTAGACAGGATTGCCCTGGGTCATCAGGCTAATGATCAGGCGGAAACCCTACTCCTTAACCTGATACGAGGCACCGGGACGGGAGGCCTTGCGGGAATTCCCTATAAGGGAAAAGGGAAAATTATTCACCCCCTCCTGGATGTTTGGAGAAAAGATATAGAAAAGTACTGCCAGGTGTGGGGTTTAGAAATCATGGAAGATCCCAGCAATTATTCCAGCCAGTACCGAAGGAACCAACTTCGCCTTGAGGTAATTCCCTGGCTTGAAAAGGAATTCAACCCAAAATTGCAGGAATCCCTTTGGCGGACAGCGAAAAACCTCCAAGAGGATAGTTTTTTTCTGGAAGAAATGGCGTTAAAAGAGCTGGAAAAAAAGTGGAAGTCCCGAGAAGAGAGCCTTGAATTAAAGTGGTTGTTGGAACTGCCGGTTTCCCTAAGAAAAAGGGTTTTACTCGGGGCCTGCCGAAAAATTTCCCCCGGGAAGTCTTTTTATTTTGAGCACCTTGACCTTCTGGACGCCTTGCTTCGAATCGGACAAACGGGTAGCAGATTGGATCTCCCGGGTGTTACTGTAGAAAAAGGGTATCGAAAACTTTATTTTTTTGCCGCAAAAAAAAGCGAACCGGAAGAGGATTATTGCTATTACATGCCGATTCCAGGAAAGGTAACCGTTCCTGAAGCAGGAGTAATTATTACTGCGGAAAGGGTAGAAAAAGCCCGTTGGGAACAACTTGATAAAAATAAGATAATTGTTGATGGAGATAAGCTTGGCCAAAAGCTAATGGTCAGGAGCAGGCGACCGGGTGATAGGTTTTGGCCCTTTGGCTCTCCGGGACAAAAAAAATTAAAGGACTTTTTTATTGACAGCAAAATTGACCGCTGGAAACGCCGAAAAATTCCACTTCTAGTTTCAACAGAAGGCAGTATTGTTTGGGTTATTGGGTGTCGGGTAAGTGAAAAATACCGGGTTGAAGCCGAAACAAAAAACCTGGTAGAAATTAAATGTGAAAGATTGGAGGATCGGGAAAATGGATCAAGATTTAAAGAAAATTCTTATTGAAGAAGATGAAATCAAAAAAAGAGTTCGTGAATTGGGCCAACAAATCAGCCAGGATTATGGTCCAGATGGGGACCTTGTTTTGATTTGCATTCTTCGGGGAGCAGTTGTTTTTCTCGCCGACCTTGCCAGGTCCATAGACAGGCAGGTGACCTTTGATTTTATGGATGTTTCCAGCTATGGTGCGGAAACCGAATCAAGTGGAGTTGTCCGGATTATTAAGGATCTTGAAGAAAATATTGAAGGACGCCACGTTTTAATAGTCGAAGATATTATTGATACGGGACAGACCTTAAAATATGTTGTTGATGTTTTACAGACCCGGAAGCCTGCTTCAATTAAAATTGTAACTCTCCTGGACAAACCAGAACGGAGGGTCACCAAGCAGGTTAAAGTGGACTACAACGGGTTTGAGGTTCCGGACGAATTTGTAGTTGGTTATGGGCTGGATTATGCCCAGAGGTATAGAAATCTTCCTTTTATTGCTGTGTTAAAGCCAGAAGCCTACAGCTAGTCGGGGTTGTTTGCCTAAAACCAACATATATGATATAATACCTTGCGTGAAAATCCTCTGAGGGGAGGATGAGATTTGAACACCTTTACTCGCAATATAGGTTTTTATCTCATCGTAATAATTTTATCCATCCTACTCGCCCAATATTTTATGCAGCCCGAGGCTCCGGCTGAAATGGAATTAACCTACTCTTCCTTATTACAAAAGGTAGAGCAGGGAGAAATTCAAAGGGTTAAGATAATTGGGGAAAATAGGCTGGAAGGTGAAGTTGACGGACGGCCTTTTGAAGTATCAGTTCCTGCGGGTGTTATGGGAGATCTGATGAGCCGTTTAGAAGCAAATAATGTAGAAATGGTAACCGAACCGGAAGATAGCCCGGCCTGGTGGCTGGGATTTTTGGGTTACCTTCTACCTACTATATTGATTTTCGGAGTTTTTCTTTTTTTCCTCAACCGGATGCAGGGTGGAGGAAATCGGGTGATGTCCTTTGGAAAAAGCAAAGCACGTTTGAACCAGGACACGGGAAAAAAGAAAAAAACCTTTGCGGACGTTGCCAATTACGAAGAAGTTAAAGAAGAACTTACGGAAGTAGTTCAGTTTTTAAAAAAACCCCAGGAATTTACCGAAATGGGAGCAGAAATTCCCAAAGGTATTCTCTTGGTAGGACCTCCAGGAACAGGAAAAACCCTTCTTGCACGAGCCATTGCTGGGGAAGCTGGAGTCCCCTTCTTTATTATCTCTGGTTCCGATTTTGTGGAAATGTTTGTTGGGGTTGGAGCTTCCCGGGTTCGCGACCTATTTGAACAGGGGAAAGCCAGTTCGCCCTGTATAGTTTTTATTGATGAGCTTGACGCTGTTGGTAGACAGAGGGGTGCCGGACTTGGTGGGGGCCATGACGAGAGGGAACAAACTCTTAACCAGCTCCTTGTTGAAATGGACGGGTTTGAACCAAATGAGGGGATCATTGTAATTGCTGCAACCAACCGTCCAGATGTTCTTGACCCGGCTTTATTAAGGCCTGGAAGATTTGACCGGCAGGTAATTGTTGACTCTCCCGATTATTTGGGTAGGAAAGCAATACTTGAAATCCATGCCAACAAAAAACCCCTTGAAGCAGAAGTTAATCTTGGAGTACTGGCCCGTAGAACCCCAGGATTTACCGGGGCCGATCTGAAAAACCTGGCCAATGAAGCCGCGATTTTAGCCGTCAGAAGGCGTAAGAAAAAAATTGGCATGGCTGAATTTGATGACGCAGTTGACCGGGTAATTGCCGGGCCGGAGAAAAAGAAAAGGGTTATCAGTGACCGGGATAAAAATATTGTGGCGTACCATGAAACCGGACACGCCCTTTTAGGTGAATTCCTCAGGTTTGCTGACAGAACACACAAGGTTTCAATCATCCCCCGGGGAAGGGCAGGAGGCTACACCATCCCCCTCCCTGAGGAAGATAAAAAATTCCTGACAAAAGAAGAACTCTACGATAAGATTGCTGCTCTTCTTGGTGGAAGGGCCGCAGAAGCAATTTTCCTTGAAGATATTAGTACTGGAGCCCATGATGATCTGGAAAGGGCAACAAAACTTGCCCGGGCCATGGTAACCGAGTATGGAATGAGCCAGCGTTTGGGACCCTTAACTCTTGGGCATAAAAACAATGAACAGGTTTTTCTGGGCAGGGATATTTCCCGTGACCGGAACTATAGTGAAGATGTTGCCGCTGCAATTGATCAGGAAATTCGGGGAATAATTGAACGCAGCTACCAGAGGGCAGTTTCAATCCTTGAGGAAAATAGAGAGACAGTAGAGCGTGTGGTTGAGGCCTTGAAAGAAAGAGAAATATTAACTTCTGAAGATCTGGAGCTTTTGCTTAAAGGGGAAAGCTTGCCTTCCCTTGAAAAAGGACCGGAAGTAAAGGAAGAGGAAACCGGCGTTAAGGAGCCCAGATATGAAACCAAATAATATAAGATTGGCGTTAATTGGATATTTTTCAATTATAGGGGAGGGGGAGCAATCCTCCTCTTTGTTTTTCCGTTTATCTGTGTAAAGGGGGAAAGTGGATGATAAAAATTGATGGAATCAACCTGACTATTGAAGAAGCGCTCCTTGTAATGGAAAAAGGAGAAAAGGTAAAACTGGACCCCGAAGCAAAAAAAAGTGTTATTGCCAACCGGGAGTACCTGGAGAAAAGGCTTTCAGGAAATGAAGTAATCTATGGGATTAATACCGGTTTTGGGCACTTAAGCCGTATTTCAATCTCATCAGATGAAACAGGCATCCTGCAGCGCAACCTTTTATTGAGCCATGCAGCAGGGTTTGGTCCTGATCTGGAGGAGGCTGTGGTAAGAGGCGTAATGTTGTTAAGGGCGAATGCCCTGGCCAGAGGAAATTCTGGCGTCCGCCCGGAAGTAATCGAACAAATAATTGATTTTCTGAATAACAAAATCCACCCCCGAATCCCCGCCCAGGGTTCAGTAGGAGCAAGTGGGGACCTGGCCCCCCTTGCCCATATGTCCCTTGCATTAATTGGAGAAGGAGAAGTTTATTTCCAGGGTCAAGTGGTTAATAGTAAAGAGGCAATGGAAAAAACAGGATTAAAGCCGCTTCAACTAAAAGCAAAGGAAGGCCTCGCCCTGGTAAATGGGACCCAGGTAATGGCTTCCCTTGGCGTTTTGGGACTGGCCCGTGGCCTGCGTCTTATTAAACAGGCTGAGGCAATAGCGGCTCTTTCCTGGGAAGGGTTGAGGGGCCTTGGGGATGCCTTTGATTCCCTGATCCACAACGCCCGCCCCCATCCCGGCCAGAAAAAAACCGCTTCAAATTTAAGAAAAATTCTCGAGGGAAGCGAGAACCTAACCGAAAACTGTGAGGACAAGGTCCAGGATGCATATTCATTACGTTGTATCCCCCAGGTCCATGGTGCTTCGCGGGCAGCCCTTGAGCACCTGGAAAAAATTCTAATCTGTGAAATAAATTCTTCCACGGATAACCCCCTGATTTTCCATGAGGAAGATCGGATAATCTCCGGAGGAAATTTCCACGGCCAGCCCCTTGCCCTCCCCCTTGATTATGCAGGAATGGCCATGGCGGAAATCGGGAATTTCTCTGAAAGAAGGACTGAAAGGCTTGTTAACCCCGCTTTAAGTGGTTTGCCTCCGTTTCTTGTTGAAAACAGCGGTTTGAACTCCGGGTATATGGTTGTTCAATATACCGCTGCTGCTCTTGTTTCGGAAAATAAAGTCCTGGCTGGCCCGGCAAGTATTGATTCAATTCCGACCTCAGCCAACCAGGAGGACCATGTAAGTATGGGAACAATAGCCGGAAGAAAACTGGACCAGATAAACTCCAACCTGGCCGGAATATTGGCTGTTGAAGCCCTCTGTGCCTGCCAGGCTGTGGAACTTGCTGGAATTAGCCGGCTTGGGCTCGGAACGAAAAAAGTGTATAATTATTTAAGAAATAAAATTCCTCACTTAAAGAATGACAGGCAACCATCAATGGAAATAAAAGAAGTTGCGGAGTTACTGGAGGAAGGAAGAATTCTTCAGGTTTTGGAAGATGAAGGTTGTAGCCTGGAGTAAATTATTTATTTTGAAAAAAGACTGGGAATGAAAAGAGGTCAAATAATTATTTTCTGGTTTGTGGTTAAAATTACAAAGGGAGGGAACTTGCCTATACCGGGAACCCCAAAATTATTCCATGAGTATTGCAATTTAATAGCATAACTTGTGGATTTTTTTCAATGGAGGCGGGAAATAAATATCAAAATTAATTCTTGGAGATTTGGTTTAAAAAAGTTATCTGCAATACTGGAAAATTTCTGTAGTTATTAGGAGGAGGGAAATTTTATGGGGAAAGAATTTAGGGCTCCGAGGGGAAGGGAAAGGAGTTGTAAGGGCTGGGTACAGGAAGCAGCGCTGCGTATGCTCCTTAACAACCTGGACCCTGAAGTAGCGGAAAAACCGGAAGAACTGGTGGTTTATGGAGGTAGGGGAAAAGCAGCCCGTAACCATGAAGCCCTGGAAAAAATAATTCAAACTCTAAAAGAGCTGGAAAATGATGAGACTCTCCTGGTTCAGTCAGGAAAACCGGTGGGAGTTTTTCGAACTCATTCCGATGCACCCAGGGTTTTAATTGCCAATTCTCTCCTGGTTCCTGCCTGGGCTGATTGGGAAAATTTTTGGGAACTGGAGAAAAAAGGTTTAACCATGTACGGCCAGATGACCGCGGGAAGCTGGATTTATATTGGAACTCAGGGCATTTTGCAGGGTACCTATGAAACCTTTGCTGAAGCAGCAACCAAGTCAGGGCGGGATTCCTTAGAAGGAACCATCACCCTTACTGCTGGCTTAGGAGGCATGGGAGGGGCTCAACCCCTTGCCGTTACAATGAACGGAGGAGTCGCCATTGTTGTCGAGGTAGACGAAGATAGAATTAACAGGAGAATTGCGGATCGTTATTGTGACAAAAAAACAGCAAACCTTGACGAGGCACTGGATTGGGCACAAAAAGCTGCTAAAAGAGGCGAGGCCCTTTCTATTGGGCTTTTGGATAATGCTGCTCGGGTTTACCCAGAACTTGTAAAAAGAAACTTTATTCCCGATTTTGTAACCGACCAGACTTCAGCTCATGATATTTTAAACGGTTATGTTCCCCTGGGCTACTCGGTAGAAGAGGCCGACAGTTTTCGAAAAGAAGATCCAGCAGGATATCAGGAAAAAGCCCTGGATTCAATAAAAGTTCACGTTGAAGCCATGCTGGAATTACAGAAACTTGGAGCAATCACCTTTGATTACGGTAATAATATTAGAGAGCAGGCTCGAAAAAGGGGAGTTGAAAACGCCTTTGATTTCCCCGGTTTTGTCCCCGCATTTATTAGACCTCTATTCTGTGAAGGGAAAGGTCCTTTCAGGTGGGTAGCAATTTCCGGAGACGAAGAAGATATCTATAAAATCGACAGAAGAATTGAAGAAATATTCCCCGAGGACGAACGCCTTCTCCGGTGGATTAAAATGGCCGGTGAGCAGGTTTCTTTCCAGGGACTTCCCTCCCGGATCTGCTGGCTTGGGTATGGTGATCGGGCAAAACTCGGGCTGGAAATGAACAGAATGGTGGCTAACGGCGAGCTATCAGGCCCAATTGTAATAGGAAGGGATCACCTTGACACAGGATCGGTAGCATCCCCATACCGTGAAACTGAGGGAATGAAGGATGGGAGCGACGCTATTGCGGATTGGCCAATCCTTAACGCCCTGTTGAATACTGCTGGAGGGGCTTCATGGGTAAGCGTTCACCATGGGGGTGGAGTGGGAATCGGTTATTCCCTCCACGCCGGAATGGTTATTGTCGCCGATGGAACTCCGGAGGCAGAAAAAAGGTTAGAGAGGGTTTTAACCTGTGATCCGGGCACGGGTGTGGTTCGGCATGCTGACGCTGGTTATGAAACGGCAATAAAAACTGCCCGGGAAAAAGGGATAAAAATACCTTAAAGGAGGTTTTAAGGGTGAATAGGATAGTTGAAAGTGTTCCAAATATAAGTGAAGGAAGGAATAAAGAAATTGTTGAAGCTGTTGTTGATGAGGTCAGAGGAGTTGAAGGTGTTCGTCTTTTAGATTATTCTTCCGATGCAAGTCATAACCGCTCGGTTATTACCTTTGTTGGCGACCTGGAACCCGTAAAAGAGGCCGCCTTCCGCCTGGCAAAAAAAGCTGCTGAATTAATAGACCTTGATCAGCACACCGGTGAACACCCTCGAATGGGTGCCACTGATGTCCTTCCTTTTATCCCCATTTCAGGGGTAAGCATGGAAGAATGTGTAGCGGCAGCAGAAGAGGTTGGACGCCGCATGGGAGAGGAACTGGGGATACCGGTGTTTCTCTATGGGGAGGCAGCCCGGGTTCCTGAGCGAAAAAACCTTGCCAAAATAAGGAAAGGTCAATACGAGAAGTTAAAAGAAATCCTGGCAACTGAAAGAAAGCCGGATTTTGGTCCCCAGACAATGCCCAAAATGGGAGCTACCGCTGTTGGTGCAAGAATGCCTCTGGTCGCCTATAATATTAATCTTGATACAACAAACAAAGAAATTGCCGATAAAATTGCCCGGTGTATCCGCGGTAGCGGAGGGGGCTTCCATAATGTCAAGGCCATGGGTGTTTTCCTGGAAGATCGGGGGATTGCCCAGGTTTCCATGAATCTTGAGAATTACGAAAAAACCCCAATTTTTCGGGTTTTTGAAGCAGTTAAACGAGAAGCCCAGCGATATGGTGTTAATATTGTAGGAAGTGAAGTAATTGGTCTGGTTCCCCAGAAAGCCCTTGTGGATTCTGCTGATTTTTACCTGCAGCTGGAAGAGTTTACCCAGGAGCAGGTTCTGGAAAATAAAATTTTCCGTGGTGAATAAAAATGGGTGAAACAGTTGACATTTTAATTCTTGCGGGCAGGATAGTAACTTCAAAGGGAGCAAGTCATAGTCCCCTAAAAGGAGATAACTTTTGTTCAGTTACAGAGACTGAGAATGGAGCCGTTGCAATCAAAAATGGTAGAATAATTGCAGTCGGGGAAGAAGAAGATATCTTAAAGGAATATCCCCCCGAGCAGTCTCGACAGGTAATCGAGGCAGGCGGAAAAACCCTGACTCCGGGTTTTATTGACCCCCATACCCATGTTGTTTTTGGGGGCTCCCGGGAGGATGAATTTGCTCTAAGGATTTCTGGTGTTCCCTACCTGGAAATTTTGAAAAAAGGGGGAGGGATTCTCGAGACCGTTCGTGCTACAAGGGAAGCATCTTTCCCGGACCTTCTGGAAAAAAGTCGTATCCATCTTAACCGAATGCTGGCCGGGGGAACAACCACCGCCGAGGTAAAAAGCGGCTATGGATTGGATCTGGATACTGAATTAAAGATGTTGAAGGTAATACAGCAACTGGACCGCGAACATCCTATGGACCTGGATCCCACTTTCCTTGGGGCTCATGCCATTCCTCCCGAGTACAAGGACAGAACAGATGATTTCATCGATTTTATGGCTGAGAAAGTTTTGCCCAGGGTGGCAGAAGAAAATCTCGCAAAGAACTGCGATATATTCTGCGAAGAAGGAATTTTTAATATAGAACAATCAAGGAAATTATTGACAAAAGCCCAGGATTTAGGGTTTGAAATAAGGTTTCATGCTGACGAGATGGTTAGCCTGGGAGGAGCTCAACTTGCAGCCGAGCTGGGAGCCCGTTCCGCAGATCACCTCCTTAAAATTTCTGAGGAGGGGATGGAAGCAATGGCAAGGAGAGAAGTCGTAGCTACTCTGCTCCCGGCAACCCCCTTTACCCTGATGAAAGAGGAATATGCTCCGGCAAGAAAAATGATTTCTGCCGGTGTAGCAATTGCCCTTGCTTCTGATTTTAACCCGGGAAGCTGTCCTACACACTCCCTTCCCCTGGTAATGACCCTTGCCTGTTTAAAGATGAAATTGACTCCCGAAGAAGCTTTGAATGGAGTAACTATTAACGCTGCTCACAGCCTGGGCCGAGCAGGGGAAATTGGTAGTATTGAAGAAGGGAAAATGGCGGATTTGGTTATTTGGGATGCTCCTAATCATCGTTTCTTACCCTATCATTATGGGACCAACCTGGTTGATACCGTGATAAAACGGGGCCGGGTTGTAGTGGAAAAAGGAAAAATTAAGGAGGGGAAAAAGTGAATATAAAAGAATTTTTGGAAGATATTGCAAGCGGAAATCCCACTCCTGGTGGAGGGAGCGTTGCAGCCTTCGCAGGTTCTTTAAGTTCTGCTCTGGTCAGGATGGTAAGCAATATTACCCTGAAAAAAGCAGAAGGTGTAAAGAAGGAAAATTTCGAAAGTTTAGAGGAAGAAGCCCGGTTTTTGCAGAATGAATTATGGAGGCTGGTTGACCGGGACGCAGAATCCTTTAACAGGGTAATGAATGCATTTAAATTACCTAAAGAAACTCCTGAAGAAAAAGAGAAAAGAAAGGAAGAAATACAGAAAGCCTTCCAGGAGGCAACACGGGTTCCCTATGAAACAATGGAGAAATCCCTTCAAGCTGGAAAACTTGCAGTAAAGGTAATGCGAGAGGGGAATCCCAACTGCATTACCGATGGTGCTGTAGGTTTTTTGATGGCCCATGCCTGTATGAAGGGAGCTGCCTTAAACGTCCGGATCAACCTGGGGTCAGTTAAGGATGAGGAATTTAAGGAAAAAGTAACGAAGGGAGTTGATAGGTTTTTAGAGGAGGCATTGAAACTGGAGGATGAAGTTAACAAATTAATTGATGAAAACATATAAAAAAGGAGGATGATCTGATTTGAAATCTGATATTCAAATTGCACAGGAAGCAAAAATGGAATATATCCAAAAAATCGCTGATAAGGTGGGGTTAAAACCTGAAGACCTTGAACTTTACGGCGATTACAAGGCCAAAATTAAATTTGACGCAATTAAGCGGCTTGAAGATGCTCCGGATGCTAAACTTGTTCTGGTAACAGCTATAACTCCTACCCCCGCCGGCGAAGGGAAATCTACAACCACTGTTGGGCTGGGTGAGGCTTTAAATAAAATGGGGAAAAAGACTGTTATCGCCCTTAGAGAGCCATCCCTTGGACCATGCTTTGGAATTAAAGGTGGAGCCGCAGGCGGAGGTTATGCCCAGGTAGTGCCGATGGAAGATATTAATCTCCATTTTACCGGTGATATGCATGCTATTAGTGCAGCCCATAACCTTCTTGCTGCAGCCCTGGATAATCATATCAAGCAGGGCAACGAACTGGGAATTGATCCGACCAGGATTTCTTTCAAAAGGGTAGTTGATATGAATGACCGGGCCCTAAGGGACATTGTAATTGCTCTGGGAGGACCGGCCAACGGCCAACCCCGCGAGGATGGTTTTATGATTACGGTTGCCTCCGAAATCATGGCTATTCTCTGTCTTTCTAAAGATCTTGAAGACTTAAAAGAAAGACTTGGGAACATTGTTGTTGGTAATACTTATGGACGTAAACCCGTAACTGCAAGAGAACTCAAGGTTCATGGAGCCATGGCCGCTCTCTTAAAAGATGCTGTAAAACCAAACCTGGTTCAAACCCTTGAGAATAACCCCGCTTTTGTCCATGGTGGGCCTTTTGCCAATATTGCTCATGGATGTAACAGCCTTATAGCTACAAAACTTGCCCGCAAGTTGGGAGACATAACAATCACTGAAGCTGGTTTTGGAGCCGACCTTGGTGCAGAAAAATTCTTTGATATTAAGTGCCGTTTTGGTGGACTGGACCCTGAAGCCGTTGTTTTGGTTGCAACAATCAGGGCCCTTAAGATGCACGGAGGCGTAAAAATAAAAGAATTAACAGAAGAAAATCTTGAAGCTCTGGAAAACGGCATTGAAAACCTGGAAAAACATATTGAAAACATCAAGAAATTTGGCCTGCCCCTTGTTGTTGCAATAAACAGGTTCCCCCATGACACAGAGAAGGAAATTGAGCTGGTAAGAGAGCACTGTGAAAAAATGGGTGTTGAGGTAGCCCTTTCCGAAGTTTGGGCGAAAGGTGGAGAAGGCGGAATAGAACTTGGTGAAGCCGTCCTTCGTGCCCTGGAAAAAGAATCAAATTTTAAACTCCTTTATGAAGCTGACCTTCCTATTGCTGAAAAACTGGAGAAAATTGCAACAGAAATATATGGCGCAGACGGAGTTGATATCTCCAAAGCTGCGATGAACAAGATTAAGAGATTTGAAGAACAGGGTTATGGAAACATGCCAATTTGTGTAGCTAAAACTCAGGCTTCTCTTTCCGACGATCCGACCCTGGTAGGAAGACCTCGCAATTTCCGGGTTTCTCTGAGAGACATCAATGTTTCTGCCGGGGCAGGCTTTTTGGTAGCCTTAATGGGCAGCATTATGACAATGCCCGGCTTACCAAAGAAACCTGCAGCCGAAGAAATCGATGTTGACAAAGACGGAAAAATTTCGGGATTGTTCTAAAAGTTAATGTAATAAGGTCGTTGGAGGTCTCCAGCGGCCTTTTCTTTTTTGGGTTTATTTATCTTGCCAACTATGTTAGTTAATGTTAAAATAAAGGCGCAGGCGACATCGGAAAAGGGTTGTACTGCAAATAAAGGTAATTTGTTTTCGCTTGGATCTTCGGACCGAGACGAAAGGAGGAGAAAAAAATGTATCCTGAAGGTGCTTTGCTCGGTTCTTTGGGTGGCATCTATTTTATTTTTAGCGGTGGTGGGTTGAATGACTGATAATCCTGCCATCGCTTTTGTTGGTCCTGGGAAGGTGGGCTGTGCTCTAGCCGCTTTAATGCAGGAAAAAAGCCTTAGGATAATTGGTGCTGCTATCCGGCCTGGATCCGCGGGGGGAAAAAAACCGGGGCAGGAAGTTTTTCCTTACTTAACAGCAGATAAAATTGAGCTGGCAAAAAAAGCCGACATTATTTTTATTACAACCCCCGATGATAAAATAGCTTCTGTTGCCGAAGAGTTAAGAAAAGGTGGTGGAGTAGGGGAAGAGACAGTTCTTGCCCATACCAGTGGTCACCACCCCGCGACAATTCTGGGGGAGAAAAATGTTTTTGCAATGCACCCCCTCCTTGCAATGGCTCGCTGGGACATCGCTCGGAAAAAGTTAGAAACAGCCTGGTTTTTCCTGGATGGAGATGAAAAAGGCCTGGAAACAGGAAAGGTTCTTGGGAAAAAATTGGGTCTTAATTGGGAAATTATCGATGGGACAAAAAAGGCTTTTTATCATGCCTCGGCTGTAGTATTTAGTAATTACCTTGTAGCACTGGTAAATGCAGGCCTGGAGTTACAAAAAAAAGCTGGAATTTCGGAAGAAGCAGGGTTGAAAGCCGTTTTTCCATTAATAGAAAGTACCCTGCTTAATTTAAAGGAACTTGGACCAATAGAGGCTTTAACCGGGCCGGTTGCCAGGGGTGATATAGGAACAGTCGCAGGGCATTTAAAAGCCCTAAATGGAGAAGAAAACCTTCAAAGGCTTTACAGGGAATTGGGGCTTTTTACCCTTGAAATTGCCAGGGAAAAAGGATTGAAGGGCAGTGCATACATTGGGATGAAAAAAATGCTTGAGGAGGTTGTAGCCAATGACCAGGGATAAAAAAGTAAGGACAACGGATTTTCGTGGGATGAAAAAGGAAGGGCGGAAGATTACAATGCTTACCGCTTATGATTATAATTCAGCCCGAATTCAAGATGAAGCGGGCGTGGATTCCATTCTTGTTGGAGATTCTCTGGGTATGGTTATGCTGGGTTATGAAAATACCCTCCCCGTTACAATGGAGGAAATTTTACATCACACCAGGGCAGTAGTTAGAGGAACAGAAAGAGCACTTGTTATTGCTGATATGCCTTTTATGAGTTTTCAGGTCAGTCCCGAAAAAACCCTAGAAAATGCGGGCCGCCTGCTTAAAGAAGGGGGAGCTACTGCGGTGAAACTTGAAGGAGGCAGGGAAGTTCTTCCCCAGACAAAAGCTTTAATTGCTGCAGGAATTCCTGTTCTTGGCCACTTAGGCCTTACTCCTCAGTCAATCCACCAAATGGGAGGCTTCAAAGTTCAGGGGAAAGTTTTAGCCCAGGCAGAAAAATTAGTTGAAGATGCTAAACTCCTGGAAGAGGCGGGGGTTTTTGGACTAGTCCTGGAATGTATCCCTGCTCCATTGGCAGAAAAGGTTTCTCAAAGCCTTTCAATTCCTACAATTGGAATTGGAGCTGGTAAGGGATGTGACGGTCAGGTCCTGGTTTCTCACGACCTTTTAGGGTTAAGTGGCGACTTCTCTCCTCGGTTTGTTCGGCGTTATGCTAACCTCGGTGAGGAGATGAAAAAAGCTTATTCAAACTACATTGAAGATGTCCAGAAAGGGCAATTTCCCGGGGAAGAAGAAAGCTTTTCCATGGACGAAGAGACTTTGAAAAAGATTTATGGTTAGGAGGATGACCTTGGAATTAATAGAAGACATTAAAACAATGCAAAAAATTTCCCGAGTTAAGGCCCGGGAAAACAAAAGTATTGGCTTTGTCCCTACAATGGGCTATTTGCATCAGGGGCATTTGCAGTTGGTGGAAAAAGCTGTAGAGGAAAATGAAATTGTTGTAGTTTCAATTTTCGTTAACCCAACCCAGTTTGGCCCCGAGGAGGATTATGATGAGTACCCCCGTGATCTGGAAAGGGATCTGGACTTACTCCGGGAAAGAAATGTGGATTATGTTTTTTACCCTGCCGTTGAGGAGGTTTTTCCCGAAGGATATGCAACTTATGTCCAGGTTGAGAAGGGAACAGATGTCCTCTGTGGGCGTTCAAGGCCAAATCATTTTAGGGGAGTAACTACGATTGTAACCAAGCTTTTTAACATGGTTAAACCCCATAGAGCTTATTTTGGCCAGAAAGATGGACAGCAGCTTTTAATTATTCGAAGAATAACTGCTGACCTTAATATGGATATTGAAGTGGTAGCCGGTCCCACGGTAAGGGAAGAGGGAGGCCTGGCCATGAGTTCCCGGAACAAATACCTTTCTTCAGAGGAAAGGGAAGCTGCCCTGGTAATTAACCGGACCTTGAGAAAGGCCAGCAAATGGATTGAGGATGGAGAAAGAGACGGTTGGGAAATAAAAAAGAAAATGGAAAAAGAAATAAAAAACGAGCCCCTGGCGACCCTTGATTATGCAAGTGTTGTAAGCAGGGAAAACCTGCAGGAGTTGGGGGAGATTAAAGGGCCGATAATGATTGCAATTGCTGCATATATTGGTTCTACTCGCCTTATAGATAATGTTTGGCTGGAGGTGGATTGAATGTTAAGAGAAATGATGAAATCCAAGCTGCATCGGGGTGTTGTTACCGATGCAAACCTAAAATATATGGGAAGTATTACAATTGACAGTGATTTGATGGAGGCTGCTGATCTTCTTCCCCATGAAAAAGTCCAGGTGGTTAACCTCAATAACGGGGAACGTTTTACTACCTATGTTATTGCTGGTGAAGCAGGTAAAGGGGATATTTGCCTTAATGGTGCTGCTGCTCGTCTTGTTCAACCGGGGGATGAGGTTATTATTATTTCCTATGTCTGGATAGAAGAACAAGAAATTGAAGGATATAAGCCGAAATTGGTCTTTCTCGATGAAGAAAACCGGATAATATCGGGGAAGGAAAGTGGATAGTAGTGGAGAAAAAAGTAAGTAAACCACTGGAATTTTAATATTTTTCGAGGGGGATAAAACGTGGACAAAAAAGAATTGGCTGCTGAAGTGGCAAGGCTAAAAAAAGAAAAAAATGCAGTAATACTAGCACACAATTACCAGATTGGGGAGGTCCAGGATGTAGCAGATTATGTCGGCGATTCCTTTGGACTTGCCCAGAAGGCTGAGGAGGCTGATGCAGAGGTAATTATTTTTTGCGGAGTTCATTTCATGGCTGAAAGCGCAAAAATTCTTGCCCCGGAAAAAAAAGTCATCCTTCCCGTAAAAGAAGCCGGATGCCCACTTGCTGACATGGCAGATGTTGAGGCAGTTCGGGCAAAAAAGAAGGAACATCCTGATGCCGCTGTGGTTGCTTATGTGAATACTTCTGCCGCCGTAAAAGCCGAAATTGATGTTTGTTGTACTTCCTCAAATGCTCTTAAAGTCGTAGAATCTCTTCCCCAAGAAAAAATTATTTTCCTCCCTGATAAAAATCTCGGCCAGTACATTGCCGATAGAACTGAGAAGGAAATTATAATCTGGGATGGTTACTGTATTACCCATCATCGGGTTGATCTTGAGGAGCTTAAGAAAGCCAGGGAAGCTCATCCCGATGCCCCCATTGCAGTTCACCCTGAATGTCAACCTGAAGTTGTAAAAGCAGCAGATTATGTGGGTGGTACTTCGGGAATTTTAAAATTTGCCCGAGAAACAACTGCAAAATCAATTATAATTGGGACCGAGATGGGAATGCTGCACAGGTTAAAAAAGGAAAACCCTGAGAAAACCTTTTTCCTCCTTTCTCCAAGGTTAATCTGTGTAAATATGAAAAAGACAACCCTGGAAAAAGTAGTCGAATCCCTGCAGAATCTTTCTCCTCAAATTGAAGTGGAGGAAGAAATAGCAAAAAAGGCAAAGCAGTCCCTGGAGAGAATGCTGGCGATTAAATAGGAGGCGGGGAAGAACCCATGGAAATTCCCAGGTATCTTCTGCATTTTGATGTCGAAAATTTACAGGTTGAGGAAGTAGATCTTCTTGTTGTGGGAAGCGGTCTTGCGGGTCTTTATACCGCTGCTAAAGCCGGGGAGCGGAAAATTGCGATTGTGACCAAAGAAAAAACCGAAGATAGCAGCACAGAATTTGCACAGGGAGGAATTGCAGCAGTTTTAAGTGATGAGGATTCTCTGGATTTGCATATTAAAGATACCAAAACCGCCGGTGCGGAACTTTGTTATTCCCGGGCTGTAGAGGTGCTTGTAAATGAGGGTGCCGGCAGGGTCCGGGAATTAATTGCCATGGGAACCGCTTTTGACCGAATTGAAAACAGTCTTGACTTTACAAAAGAGGGAGCTCATAGTCGTCCCCGGATTTTACATGCCAGGGGTGATGCAACAGGCGAGGAAATTAGAAGGGCCCTTGTTAATCATGTTCAGCGCCTGGAATGGATAGATCTTTACGAAAACACCTATGCCCTTGAAATTGTCCTTGGCCCCGAGGGAGATTGTCAGGGCATTTTAGCCTTTGACCGAAATCGGGGTGGTTTTATTTTATTTGTAGCTCCTTACGTGGTTCTTGCAGCAGGAGGATGCGGGCATGTATACAGCAACACCAGCAATCCCGAGGTTGCTACAGGAGATGGAATTGCCCTTGCCTACCGGGCAGGGGCTCATTTGATGGATATGGAATTTATTCAATTTCACCCCACAACCCTATACCATCCCGACGAGGCAACTTTCCTGATTTCTGAAGCAGTAAGGGGAGAAGGAGCTTTTTTAAGGAATAAAGAAGGTGAAAGGTTCATGACCCGGTACCACCCCCAGGCGGAACTTGCTCCAAGGGATGTAGTGGCTAGAGCAATTTTCACCGAGATGCAAAAAGATAACCGGGAATTTGTGTTCCTGGATATTACCCATAAAGATGGGGAGTTTTTACAAAACAGGTTTCCCAAAATTTATAAAAAATGCCTGCAACTCGGTTATGATTTAAAAAAAGATTTTATTCCAGTCCGCCCAGCAGCCCACTTTATTATGGGTGGGGTAAAAACCGACCTTAATGGAGCCACCAGTATTCCAGGACTTTTTGCCTGTGGTGAAAATGCTGCTACAGGTGTCCATGGAGCCAACCGATTGGCGAGTAACTCTTTACTTGAAGGGTTGGTTTTTGGCCGTAGAATTGCTCTCAAGATAAAAAAGGAAAAGCGGAAGGCTCCTCCGGTAAAAATTGTAAAAGAGCAAATTGCTAAGGACCGCCCTATTGGAGACGACAGAGAACTTTGGCGGGTAAGGGGTAGAATACAAAGGATAATGACTGAGGAGGTTGGAATTGTAAGAAACAGGGAAAATCTGGAGAAAGCACTAAAAGAACTGGAAGAACTTGGATCCCATCTGTTTTTTACTTATACCAGGCCTGCGGCCTGGGAGACTCAAAATCTGCTTATTGTGGCCTATAATATTGCTCGGGCCGCCTTGATAAGAGAAGAAAGCAGGGGAAGCCATTTTCGAAGCGATTTTCCCAAACCAAGGAAGAAATGGGAAAAGAAACATATTATCCTTGGTAAGGATTGCGAGGAGGGAGAAATTATTGAACTTTCCTAATCCGATTTTAGATAAGCAATTGCAAATGGCCCTGGCTGAGGATATTGGGGCGGGAGACTTTACTTCCGAGTTTTTAATTGCTCCGGATTCTCATTCTGAAGGAAAAATCTGGGCAAAAGAAGAGGGGATAGTTGCAGGGATACCGGTTGCTGAAAGAGTTTTTCAGCTGGTAGAGGATGTGACCTTTCAGGGGAAAGTCCATGATGGGGAGAAAATAACTTTCGGACAAACCCTTGCTACCATTGAGGGGTCAACCCGGAATATATTAAAAGCCGAGAGGCTTGCTTTAAATTTCCTGCAGCATCTTTCTGGAATTGCCACCATGACCCGCAGGGCAGTAGATCTTGTGGGACCTGATGGTCCCAGGATAGTTGATACCCGCAAAACAACACCTCTCTGGAGGTGGCTGGAGAAATATGCGGTTCGCCAGGGTGGAGGGCATAACCACAGGCTTGGACTTTTTGACGCAATTTTAATTAAGGATAATCATATTCGGGCGGTAGGTAGTGTTCAGAAGGCTGTTAAAATTGCAAGGGAAAAAGCAGGTCATACACTGAAGATTGAAGTGGAAGTAACCAATTTTACGGAATTAAAAGATGCCCTTTCTTCAGGAGCGGATATTATTATGCTTGATAATATGGAAGTAGGGGAAATGAAAGAAGCCGTAAAAATTGTTGGAGGGAAAGCCCTTGTCGAAGCATCGGGAGGGATTACCCTGGAAAAGGTTGCAGAAATTAGCCGTTCAGGTGTGGATATTATTTCCATGGGGTCTTTAACTCATTCAGTACGCTCCCTTGATATTAGCCTGGATATTTCCGGGGGAGGTCAATAGTGAAAGAAGTAACAATTCCTGGCTGGAAAAAAGGACCGGTATATTTTTCCCCCAAAATTGATTCTACAAGTGATCAATTACGGATCCTTGCCGAAAAAGGAGCACCCCCTGGAACTGTTATCTGGGCGGGAAAACAAACCAGGGGTAGGGGCAGGCAGGGGAAAAAATGGGTTTCCCCATCAGGGAACCTTTACTTTTCGGTTTTATTTTTTTCCGAAAAAAATATTGACCCTTCCTTTTCTCTGGTAGCAGGAGGAGCAGTTATTAAAGCCCTGGAAAATGAGGGAGAATCTAACCTTCAAATCAAATGGCCTAATGATATTATCTTAAATGGTTCAAAGGTTGGCGGAATTTTATGTGAGAATTTTTCGGGGAAATTAATTGTAGGAATAGGGCTGAATCTGGTTCCAATGGATTTTATGGTAGAAAACAATAGTTTTCCCCCGGGGAACCTTTCTGAGTTTCAGAAAGTTCCTGGAGAAAAAATTATTGGTTGTATTTTAAAGGAGCTCGACAGGGATTTTTGGATTTTTAAAGAAAAGGGTTTTTTCTTTTTTCGAGAGGAACTGGTAAATAAATCGTTTTTAATGGATCGCAGGGTTCAGGTTGATGATTTAACTGGGAGAGTTGCGAGCTTTGGAAACCAGGGCCAGTTAATTATTGAGCTTCCTGATGGTTCAAAAAAAGAAATCTGGCAGGGTTCTATCTTTTTGAAGGAGGAGGGGTAAAGTGTTTTTAGCTATTGATATCGGAAATACAAATACAGTTCTGGGACTCTGGAACGATGGGAAATGGGTTTTGGACTGGCGCATTTCCACAGAGAGAAACAAAACCCCTGATGAATATGGGATTCTTTTGGCTGGTTTGTTTGAGAATGGGGAAGTAAAAAAGGAAGAAATTAAAGATGTCCTGATCTCCAGTGTTGTGCCTCCTTTGAATGGAGTATTTGAAAAAGCCCTGGAAAGGTACCTTAAATTGCAGCCTCGTTTTGTAGGCCCGGGAATAAAGACGGGTTTAAATATAAAAACGGATAATCCCCGGGAAGTGGGAGCAGATAGAATAGTTAATGCTGTTGCAGTATTTAATCTTTATGGAGCTCCCGCTGTAATCGTTGATTTTGGAACTGCTACAACTTTTTGTGCTCTCGCGGAAAACGGGGAATACCTGGGAGGGGCAATTGCTCCTGGGGTGGGGATTTCAGCAGGCGCTTTATTTGAAAAAGCCGCCCAGTTACCTCGTATAAACATCCGGAAACCGGAAAAAGTAATTGGAGCAAGTACTGTTACAGCACTGGAATCTGGAATTTATTATGGATTTTTGGGGCAGATAAAAGAGATGGTTAGATTACTCAAAAAAAGCTTGCCCGGTTCTCCTAAAGTAATTGCAACTGGTGGTCTGGCCTGGTTATGGGAAAAAGATGCAGATTGCTTCGATATTGTTAATCCCCGCCTTACTCTGGAAGGATTGAGGTTTTTAGGAGAGATGAACAAAAAATGAAACAAGATATAGTCCTCTTTATGGCTCCTATGGCCGGGGTTACCAACAGGGTTTTTCGGAAGCTGGTTAAAGAAAATGGTGCGGATATTGTTTGTACAGAAATGATGAGCGTTCAGGGGATTATTAACCGGAACGAAAAAACTTTTTCCCTTCTCGATCTTGAAAAAGAAGA
>SL_5KL_010_SEDDRAFT_10000226_pt1 | contig 35852 bp, 29 predicted proteins | sample SodLakKL_010_SED_FD_9118 | JGI IMG/M metagenome (IMG submission 9118)
AGTCAGTTTTATAATTAACAAAATTACTTATGTTATGGATACCAAAAAGCAGAAAAGTGAAAAACAAAAACTCAAACCATAAAAACTCCGAATAATAATTAGTTAGCAAGAAGAAAAACAGAGCTATACCAGAAACAAATATGACTGTCAGGTATACTTGTAATTTTTTATTCATAAACTCTTACCTCATTTATGTAGTAGTGACAGGATTATGCTGGTGGCTATTATTATCTGGAGTGCTTATCTCCAGGCAATTGATCCAGCTATAGTGGATATCGCTGTACCAAATGTAATCAACAGGGTCATTATAGCGATGTATACCTTTTTCATTATATTCGCCCCCTTCGTTTTTAAGTGTATCTAAGCTCATGAAACGAAGGTAGGCTAGGCTCATTTTTAGGCTAGTCTCTCGTATGCCACCAGCATTCCTGCCTGTCTACTACTCTTATTCGATAAAACCCCTAAAAGTCCTTGTCATAACACCGATTTCTTTGCTATTTTATGCAAAATTTCTCAAAATAATAATAAAATCGTGCAAATTAACCAGGATTGAGGTGTCTGGGTTTAATAATTTTGATTATTATGTGTTATAATAATAATATAGATAATAAAGCTACAAATAGTAAAGATAATAAAGCAATAATTAGTATAGAGAATAAAGCTATAAATAGTATTGAGAATAAAGCTATAAATAGTATAGTATAGAGAATATAGCTATAATAATATAGAATATAAAGTTATGATAATGATTTAGAGAGTTAAGAAATAATAATATTGATTGAGAGCAAAGGAGAAGGCAGAAATTATCCAGATTGGCAATTATCCTCAATTAGCTGATGTCAAGAATTTATCTTATTTTTTGTTGTTATTTTGATAGTTGTTATTTTGGTAGATGAAAATTATACCCAGTGTTATTATTTTGATAGATGAAATTTATATTCTGGTGATAATAAATTTTCCCGGGGGGGAACAAAAATGTTTAAAAGCTCTTTAACCATTATGAAAATATCGGGGATCCCGATCAGGCTTCATATAAGCTTTCTGGTTATATTACCCTTCTTTGCCTTTGTGATTGGCAGCAATATCAACGATATTGCCCTGCTGGCAGATGTTGATCCCGATAATCTCAGCCTGAATCCCTACTGGCTGGGGTTAATACTGGCTATTTTACTTTTTACCAGCGTGGTAATGCATGAGCTTTCTCATTCTCTGACAGCAAGAAGTCGGGGGATTGAAATCAAAGATATTACGTTGATGCTGCTGGGAGGGGTTGCCCAGCTGGAAGATGATAGTATGCCGCCCCGGGATGAAGCATTTATGGCCTTTGCCGGTCCGCTTTTTAGTCTGGTCTTTGGGGTGCTGCTGCTTTTTGTGCTCCGTCCTTTAACGGGAGATTTAAATCCGGATTACAGTCTGATTGTTTATTATCTGGGTTATATCAATATATTCCTGGCTTTTTTCAATCTGCTGCCGGCCTTTCCCTCCGATGGAGGTCGTATTTTACGCTCTTTAATAGCTACCAGGACTTCCTATCTCCGGGCCACCCAGATTGCAACAGCGATTGGGAAATCCTTTGCCTTCCTTTTTGGTATTATTGGTCTTCTTTACGGTCAGATTATCCTGGTTCTCATTGCCTTTTTCATTTATATCAGTGCCAGCCAGGAATATAAAATGAACCAGCTGAGGGATGCCTTTTCAGATTTCACGGTAGCAGATTTAATGACTGAAGAGGTTATTACGGTAAATCAGAATATTACCGTTCAGGAATTGCTGGAACTTATGATCAGAGAAAGACACACCGGTTACCCGGTAGTAAATGATCAGGGAGAACTTACAGGTTGCGTTACCATGGAGGATACTGATAAAATAGAGGCAAAGGATAAAAAGTTGAAAAACATCAGTGAAATTATGTCCTGTGATATTATTACTGTTAAGCCCAATGAATCGCTCTTTGATGCTTTTGTTAAAATGTCAAAATCTGATATTGGGCGGCTGATGGTTATGGATAGGGGAGAATTGGTAGGAATTTTAACCCGCTCGGATGTAATGAAAGCCTACCGGCTCAAGCTTATTCAACAGAAAAGTATGGAGTAGTTAAATAGAGAGATAGATTTTGCTAAAGGGTACTAAAAGGAGGGATACTATCGCCGATAAAGATAAGGAGAGAGCAAACAAGAAACTGGTTAATGAAGACAGGATGATTCCCTTTATTATTACCAGTTCATATCTTGCTTCCTTTCTTTTTATCAGGCTGGCAGTAATTATAGCCGGCTCAGCTGGAAGCCCTGCTTCTCAGGCAGCCAAAGCTGGAGATCTGAGATTTTATATTGGAACCAATGTAATTTTATTTGGTTATCACATTCATCACCTGGTTTTTGGCATTATTTTGATCAGTCTGGCCGGCTGGTTTGCCATTGTTGGTTCGGATTTTTTCACCCGCCGGGATACAGCCCTGATGTACGGTATAGGAATGGGACTTTTTATGGATGAAGTTGGCATGCTGCTGTCCTGGGGTGATTACTGGTCGACTACCACCTATGTATTAAGTCTTTTTCTGGCCGGGGTGTTTTTAAATATAGTTTTCTTTCCAGATTTCTGGAGAGAACTTAGGGGACATCTCAAAAATGCAGATCCCCGGCAGTTTGTGGCAGTGAAGGAGAGAGACAATTTCCTCTTAAGGGGGGTTGATATTTTGGCAGAAGAGGCAAGCAAAACCAGCAGGGTTACACTGACCTTTTCTGGTGTCATTTATATTGGAGTTGGCATGCTGATTATCACCTATCCGGAGCTGGTATATTACTGGGTGGCAGGAGGATTTCTGCTGCAGGGAATATCATCTCTAGTGCAGGCCTGGAAGGCGTAGTCTCATTAAAAAACAAATAAGGCTTAATTTGAGCTGGCTGAATTTGAGCTGTCAGAATAACAGCTTGATTTGGCCGGATATTATAACCTATTTAAATTTTAAGTTGAAATCCATATCTGGAAAGGCAGAAAGTTACTAACTCCTGACCTGAAGATAATTATTATCTATTCCATGTTCTGGCAGTATATGTATTTTCTCTCTTCCTATCTGGAATGATAGGTGCTGTCTTTGTTCTGTTCTGGAAAGATAGGCGTTGACTGTGTTCTGCTCTAGAAAGACAGGTGTAATCTATATTCTGATAGTTATCAATTACAATAACCAAGCCCGGTTTAAAAAAACCGGGCTTGGCTTTATTATCTCCTTTGTTATCTCCTTTATTTTATCTTTTATTATGTCTTTTGTTATATCTTTTGTTATATCTTTTATTATGTCTTTTGTTATGTTATTTTGATTGCTATTTATCCTGCCTTTATTTTTGAATTATTTCAGTTTCATAGCCATCAGGATCAGCAATAAAATAAAATCCTCCACTGGCTTCCTCACTTAAACTGTGAATATCACTGACTTCGAGACCCATTTTCTGGTGGCGCTCATAGGATTCTTCTAGATCATCGACCACCACCGCAAAATGACTGAAACCATCACCAACCTCGTAGGGTTCTTCCTGATCATAATTGTAAGTAAGTTCGATTTCAAAGTCTCCGGCAGGGCTTTTCATATAAACCAGAGTGAAATCATGTTCCGGGAAATCACGCCTGCGTGCCACCTCAAAATTCAAAGCTTTTTCATAGAATTCAACAGACTTTTCCAGATCCAGGACCCTGATACAGGCATGAACAATTTTGTAATTCTGACTCATAAATAAACCCTCCTTTTCCTTTTAATATCAAGTTTAAAGACTAAACTGGAGAAAATTTAATTTCAGCCGGGCCGCTCAGTCTCCTTTGATAAGGCACTTTTAAATTATATCACCTCAATCTGGTTTGTTCAATTATAAGCAGATAAGTTTAATCAGGAAGAGCCTTTATAATATTTTATTGTAAAATTCAAGCAGGTATAATATAATTATAATGTCGACTTTTCGAATTGAGATTATATTATTAAGCTGCGAGGTGTAAAAAATTAAATTTCCCAGACTTAAAATAGGCAATCTGACGCCTGAATTTCCAATAATTCAGGGTGGTATGGCGATAAAGGTATCGATGGCTGAACTGGCTGCTGCCGTGGCAGATGAGGGCGGTATCGGGCTGATAGCTGGAACTGCGATGACTGTAGAGGAGTTAAAAAAGGAAATTACCCGGGCCCGGGAGAAAACCGATGGCATTATCGGGGTAAATATCATGTTTGCTGCTTCAGACTTTCTCAAGATTATCAAGCAGTCAATATCTTCAGGTATTGATCTGATAGTTTCAGGAGCAGGTTTTTCCCGGGATATGTTTGGACTGGGTAGAGAGGCTGGAATTCCAGTAGTTCCGATTGTTTCTTCCCTTAAACTTGCCCGGATTTCTGAAAAGCTGGGAGCTGCTGCCCTGGTTGTTGAAGGTGGAGATGCCGGGGGGCATCTGGGTTCAGATGAGGACAGTGCTGATCTTCTGGCCAGAATTAAGGGCAAAGTTTCCATTCCGGTTATTACCGCNGGTAATATAGTTACTCCTGAAGATGTGAAGGAGGCCTTCCAGCGGGGAGCAGATGGTGTTCAGATGGGAACCCGGTTCCTGGCTTCCCGGGAGTCAGGAGTTGCCAGCTATTTCAAAGAACTCTGCATTAAATCCGAGGATGATGATGCAGTAAAAATAATGAGTTCAGTGGGGATGCCGGCCCGGGCCATTAAAACTCCGATGGTGGAAAAAATTCAGCAGGGAGAGACTTCTCCTCCAGAGAAATGTATTGGCTGTCTGAAAAAGTGCAGCAAAAAATTTTGTGTTAGAAGTGCACTTCTTGCCGGTAAAGCTGGCGACCCGGAAAAGGGTCTATTCTTTACTGGAGCAGGAATCGGGAAGATTAAAGAGATTTTATCGGTCAAAGAAATTTTTGATCGCCTGAAGGAATATTAACCTGCCAGGGCCAGCAGTTATGCTGACTGGCTAAAATTATGAATTTTGGATAACTTTTGTAATTATTCCGGGCATGAGGTATAATAAACTTGAGAAAACAACTCCAGCAGAGGGGGAGTAAAATGCCTACAATTTTAAAGTGTGATAAGTGCAGCATGAGATATTATACTGCCAATAGTCTGGAAAAGGGAGAAGTATCAGGAGATTGTGAAAAATGTTCGGGGAAAGTCATCGCTCTGGGACCGCCGGGACAGGTGGATGAAGAGGACGAGTTGAATTAGCAGACTGGAAAATTTTTTCTCGGCTACTCAATGGGCTTAGGAGGGTTTAATTCAGGGATTTTCTGGATTTAATCTGGCTTTAAATAAAGATAAATTTGGGCAGACCGGTTTAAGTAAAATTCTATGAGTTCAGGCAGGAGAAATGTTAAGGCAGTAAATCTTGATTGCGGAGGCTTGATAAAATGACAGTTCACATCGGGGCAGACAGGGATGAAGTCGCTCAAAGTGTTCTGATTCCAGGGGATCCTCTGCGGGCTAAGTATATTGCAGAGAATTTTCTGGAGGATGTTATCTGCTACAATGAGGTCAGGGGGATGTATGGTTATACCGGTTATTATAAGGGAAAGAAAATTTCTACTCAGGGCTCCGGAATGGGCATGCCCTCTCTCTCTATTTATGCCAATGAATTGATCCGGGAATATGGAGTAAAAAAACTAATCAGAGTTGGATCCTGCGGCTCTTTAAGTAAAAAGGCCGGTATTAGAGATGTAATTCTGGCCATGAGTGCTTCAACCAACTCCAAGATGAATGAGATCAGGTTTGATGGCCTGGATTATGCCCCCACGGCTGATTTTGATCTTTTGAGAAAGGCTTACAAAGCTGCCCGGGAACTGGAGATAGTCCCCAGAGTGGGAAACATTTTAAGCTGCGATGATTTTTATAGCGATGATGAAGATTGGTTTAAAGTATGGCAGGATTATGGCACATTAGCTGTTGAAATGGAATCGGCAGAGCTCTATACTCTGGCCGCCAGATATGATGTTCAGGCACTGGCTATTTTGACTGTTAGCGATTCTCTGGTAACCGGAGAAGAGACAACTTCCGAGGAGAGGGAAAAAACCTTTACTGACATGATGAAAATTGCCCTGGAGATTGCCTGATTTTTAACCGGAGAAAATTTTTCTGGACAGAAAAATTAAACACTACAGCGGTATTTCTGTTTTAGTTTCCCGGAGGGATATCTAAAACATATAGCTTACTGCTTCTGCCTGATACTGCCGCTGTAGTGTTTTTATTATTGTACTATTTTTTTACTGTTCTTTATGGTGCTTTTTTCTATATTGTTCCAATAAACTTCAAATTTCTTTAATCAGCTTCAGTTTCAGGTTGGACTTCTTCAGCTTCAGCAGACATGACAACCCGGGTATTGGCCCAGCGGTCACCCATCCGGAGGCCCAGTTTGTCGGTAAGAACCAGGATTATCTCCACAATTCCAACTATTAATCCCACAATCGGGCCGATAACCCAGCCCAGTACTGGAATTATTCCTATTATGCTGCCGATGGCCAGCGGAAGATTTCTTTTAGCAGAGACAGCCAGATCAACCAGATCACCTTCCTGATAAGTCACCTCCAGTTTCATGAGTTTTTTGCCAATACTTTTATTTTTCCAGATATCCTCTCCTGTTATCCTGTACATCAGCGCTTCCTTGAAAAGCATGTAGGCTGCACTTGCTATAAAGCCAACAAAGGGAACCAGTGCCATAAGTCCTGCGATAAGGCCGTCAATAATTGCTGCTACTGCTCTGGCAAACAGATCAGCTTTTTCCGCTTCAACTGCATTTTTACCTGTTTGCTCCATAATAATCCATCCCCTTCCTATAGCTAGCTATTTTTCTGAATTATACTACTATTTTCCTGATTTGTCAACTTATTATCTTACATTTAATAAGCAGGATAACAGCCGGGATCTGGAGAATATCATAAATAAAGGAAAATTAAATGGCAATTAAAGAAAAATAAATAAGTTTATATAAGTTTAGATAATTTTATTAAGGAAAATGAAGGAATCTTTTAGTTAAGCTGCAATTAAAGTTCAAGGAGCAGTAATATGGCAAGAGAAAGTATAACAATCAGGTGGATGCAGGAATTTGAAAAGGACCTGGTGGTTAATGCCGCCCGGCAGAGTTTTTCCTTTGTTTTTTATGTTTTTTTACGGATATTTTATTTTTCCCGGAAACTCAGGGTTTTAATTGTTGAAAAAGAAGGCAAAATTGTCGGGGCCTCTGCTGTCAGTGTTTACAATCTACATCCCGATAAGGTAGGTCTGGTTGATTTTATTTTTGTAATTCCTGAGGCAGCCGGCCAGGGGCTGGGCTCCAGACTGCTTGCCAGGTCTCAGCAATACTTTGCCCGGCAGAATGCTGATGATTTCATAGCCTTTGTCGATGGTTATAATTCGCCTTCCTGGATAATGTTTCATCACCAGGGATTTAGCTGGCTAAGTCTCCAGCAGCAGATAAAAATCTGGGGCAGCAGAACCTTTCTGCTCTGGTTTAAGAGCATGTATCTTAAAGAACTGGGGCATTTCATGCTCTGGAAAAGCCCGGAAAGGAAGAAACCTCAGGTCAGCTGGCGTCCCGGGGAATTTTTGCTGATGCTGCTGGCTATTTCTCTCTTTGCCTGGTGGGGTTTACGAAATTATGGAGTTAATTATTTACCGCTGCTGCTGGCATTGACAGTTAATATAGCTATTTATGAAGGAATGGAGTGGCTGGCTGCCAGAAAACTTGCAGTAAATACAGAATTCAGGATCTGGGAAAATGGTATTACTGTTAATATAATTTTGCTGTTAATTCCGGGTCTCTTTATTCCCGCTCAGGGCAGTATATATCTGAAGGATTATGAGCACAATTACCAACGCAGGCCTGAAATCAAGGGCAGGATGGCAGGAGCTGCAATCATGGCAGGTTTCATTTTTTCCTTATTTATTATAATCCTGCAGAGGATTTATCCCACAGAGTTTCTTTACGGGGCAGCGCTTTTCTCCTTGATTTATTACAGCTTTCAATCAGTATTAATTTTTACTCCTTTACAGATGTTTAAGGGCCGACAGCTCAAGCGCTGGCAGCCAAAATTCTGGTATCTGTGTATTGCCGGCTGGCTGATTTTGCTTCTACTTTTCTGGTGGTAAGAAAGCTGATATAAGCTGCTTTTTCAGTCCGGATTTTTCAATATGGTGAGCAGGTAAAAAATGGCTAGCAGGTAAAAAAAATTAGTCAGGGGAGATCAGGAGGTGGAGGCAGATGTCAGAAATTAGTTATAAATCAGGGCATATTCCGGATATAGAAAGCCTGGAAGAACTCTATCGGGATGCTGGCTGGTCGATATACTGTCAGGATCTTAATAAGCTTAAGAGGGCTTTGCAAAATTCCCGCGATATCATTACTGTCTGGCAGAAAGAGAGACTGATAGGTCTGGTGAGAACAGTAGGAGACGGAGAAACTATCCTTTATATTCAGGACCTGCTGGTGCTGAAAGAATTCCGCCGCCAGGGGATCGGCAGCGTTTTGCTGAAAAAAATTGTTGAAAGCAATTCCGGGATCAGGCAGAAAGTTTTGCTGACCGATGATACCCGGGAAACTCGAAGATTTTACCGGACAACGGAATTCAAAGAGGTTGAGGACATGGATCTTCTCTGTTATGTTAAAATGAGCTGAGAGCAGCCTGGCCTTTTCAGGATATCGAAGAAATAATTAGATAAACCGCCATGCCCCTCTGGGACACAACAATAAATGAAAATAATATGGCGTATTTTCAGGGTAAAACCGGAAAAATTAGCTGCTCCTGAGGCAAGGTGGGCCTTTGAGGCAGGAGATAAAAAACAGGCTTTTCTGGTAAACTGGTTTATAGATTTTTTTATTTAAATGGAATATATTTATTGTGTAGCAATGAAATTGGAGACTGGAGGGAGGACAAAATTGAAATATATTATTATTATGGTAATCGTTGCAGCAGCACTCTTTTTTTCTCTGGCTGCTGCCAGAGAGGGAAAAGCAGAAGAGGTGGCCAGGATTGACCAGGAGATGAAGAATATTGAAACCCAAACAGCCACCTTTGCTTTAGGCTGATTCTGGGGCCCGGATGCCGCCTTTGGTGCCCTGAAAGGGGTAGTAAGGACCCGGGTCGGTTATGCCGGAGGCATAAGCGAAAACCCAACCTATCGCAATATTGGTGACCATACTGAAACTCTGCAGCTGGATTTTAACCCTGAGGTGGTTTCTTACCGGGAGCTGGTGGAAAAATTCTGGGATGATCATAATCCCTACAGCCAGCCCTTTTCCCGGCAGTATCAATCCATGCTCTTTTATCACAATGAAGAGCAGCGAGAGATTGCCCTGGAGGTTAAGGAAGAGCTGGAAGCAGAGTCAGGCCGGACCATCAGAACTGTGATTCAGGAGTATGATAATTTCTATCTGGCCGAGGATTATCATCAGAAGTACTATCTTCAGAATAACAGGAGTTTTAAAAATCACTACCTTGAGATCTATGAATTTGATGAGTTTGTTGATTCCACGGCTGTTGCCAGAGTCAATGGTTATATAAATCACAATGGCAGCAGAGAGCAGCTGCTGGAAGAGATTAATAAGCTGGGATTGAACGAGGAACTTGGCAGAAAACTGCTTGACTTTTACGGAGTTGATCCGGACAAGATGGCCTGTGAACTTTTTGGAGCGGCTGCTGAAGAATCTGCCGCCGAGACAGAAGAAGATCAGGATTTAAGGGAAAGTTTGACTCCCCTGCAGTACCGGGTGACTCAGGAAGGGGCGACCGAGCCGGCCTTTAATAATGAATTCTGGGATCATAAGGAGGCCGGGATTTATGTTGATATTGTTTCCGGCGAGCCGCTTTTCAGCTCCCGGGATAAATTTGATTCCGGTACCGGCTGGCCCAGCTTTACCCGGCCGCTGGTTGAAGAAAATATTGTAGAAAAAGAGGACCGCAGCTTCTTTATGGTGAGAACTGAAGTTAAAAGCCGGGAGGCTGACTCTCATCTGGGCCATGTCTTTGAAGATGGTCCGGAACCAACCGGTTTGAGATACTGCATTAACTCTGCCGCCCTGCGTTTTATTCCGGCTGAAAAGCTGGAAGAAGAGGGCTATGGTGAATTTAAGGATCAGTTTAAAAATGGTCAGTAGGGAGCTTATCTGATAATTAGAGAGCTTAATTGAGAATTAATTTTCCAGAAGGTCAATAAAATAATTCAAGTCTCCTGAGATAACGCCAAATCGGGGGATTTGACAGTCATCCTGCCCGGGATCATAGGAACGGTCTCCCAGCTTAAACTGGAGATCAAAGCCCAGGTCCCGGGCTATTTCTCTGGCTTCATCGCTGGAATATCCATAGGGCCAGGCCAGAGAGACTAATTCCTGGTGTCTGTCCAGCTGATCTTCTAAAAGATCCCGGGACAGCCTCAGATCTCGACGCAGCCGGCAGTGATACTCATCTTCATCTTCAGCGGGCTGCTGCTTGATGAGAGGGAGATCGTTTTCATATCTGTGGAGGTCATAGCTGTGAGAGCCAAAGGTTACCTCCAGTTCGCTGTTGAGCAGGCTTCTCATCTCAGAGAAGGATAATCTTTCAGAAAAAATGATTCTGGTCTCCAGCCCGGGCATGCTGCTGATAATGGGAAATACCACAGCTGGAAAATCATGCTCTTCTAAGACGGGCAGAGCATATTCCTTGAAAGAATGGTAGCCATCATCAAAGGTCAGCAGCACAGAACTTTCGGGGAAATCCTGCTTTTCACGGTAATTATAAAATTCTTTTTCACTTAAAACCTGATAATCATTATCTGCCAGATATTCCATTTGAGCGGCAAAATCCTGATAATTTAGTTCAGCTCCGCTTTCTGGTTCGCCCTCTACCAGGTGGTGATAGGTAAGAACAATAACCTCCTGATTTCCTTCTGCAGCTGTTGTGATTAAAAAAATAAAAACAGCAATTACTATAAATATGATGGATAATTTATTATTGATTAATTTATTATTGATTAATTTATTTTTGGCTAATTTATTTTTGGTTAATTTAGTTTTAGACATGGCTGCCTGCCTCACTCCCTGGATTTTTTAAAATTTTTTATTGAGGTTTATTTTTTGCTCATTTTTTGTTCATTTTCTTCTATTTTCTATTCGTTTGTTGAAAAACAAGTTTGATGTTTCATTTCACAGCTATTATACCAGGCAAATGTGAAGAAAATATTAATAGTCTGAAATAGTCTGATTAAATTTTTGCCCATGGCAGAGAAAGTTTTAAATTTTAGAGGGTAAAATGTTATTTATTCTGGATTTAAACCGATTTTTCTGATATAATTGGGATAAACTCAAAATATTATAAATATTAGAACAAAAAGTGCAGGGGGTTTTTATTCAAAATTCTGGATCGGGGGTCCATAGGAGGGTTGAAGTATGATTGCCAGCCGAGAAATAGAAGAAATTACCCGGGCGCTTCAGAAGTGGGAGGAAAGGGATCCAGAGCCGGAAAAATTACTGACCCGCTATCAGGAGAGGGAGGAAATTAAAAGAAATCAGGCAGCACTGATAAAGGAACTGACTGCGAGACATGTCAGTCTTCTCAATGAACTGGAAAGAAAAAACAGAATTATTGCCAGATTGAGAGAAAGAGATCAACTTACCGGGGTATATAACAGGGTGAAATTTTATCAGGAGCTGGCTAAGGAAATTGAACGGCTGGAGAGGTATCAGGGTGAGCTGGCTTTAATCATGTTTTATATTGAAAATTTCAAAGAAATTAATGATCAATTTGGTCATGATACAGGCAATAGACTGTTAAGCCGGGTAGCTGAGATAGTTAAGGAGCAGATTAGAAGGGTTGATATTTTTGCCCGCTGGGGAGGAAAAGAATTTGTGATCTTAACTCCCAATACCAGATTTGATGTTACCATCAAGCTGGGAGAAAGGCTGCGGCTTAACCTGAGCCGGCAAGATTTTGGCAGGGCAGGCAGGATAACCTGTAATTTTGGTATTACTGCCCTCAGGCCTGAGGAGACCTATGAATCCTTTGTCAGGCGCATAGATTCAGCAGTCATCCAGCTGAAAAACAAAGAGGGAGTTAAACTCTATATTTTCAGCTAATTAACAGAATAATTAACAGAAAATTCACGGAAGATAGACAGAGCACACAGAGGTTCTGAGACGTAAACCAGATTCGGTTGTCTGGTTGTCAACCAGTTTATTTCTGCTTTTGTGAAACTTTTATTAAAACTGATGATGAAGTTGCTGGTAAGACTGATGATGAAACATTAGTTAAAACTGCTGGTAAAGAAGGATGGTTTAGCTGACAAGCTCTGGGGAAAAGTAGAGCAAAAGCAGGCTGCTTAACTTGATAGCCATGAGAAGCAGCAGGGTGACAGTCAGGCCGAGCAGCGGGAACATAAGCAGACCTACTGCCAGACCTCCCAGCCAGCCCCCCAGGAGATCGGCAGCATAGAATCGGCCGGCTGATTGACCGGCGGATTTTTTCTCTCCTCTGCTAAAATCCCCATCGCTAAATAAATTGACTGCCAGGGGAAACTGTGCTCCTACTGCTCCTCCGGCAAAAAGGGCAAAGCCTGCCAGCAGTATCAGACTGAGGCTGTCAGCCCAGATCAGCCCCATTATTGCCCTTAAGAGATAAACCAGGCCTCCGAATAAAGGCAGGATAATGATTATTGCCAGCTCAAGTTTAAGAAACTGGGAATATATATTCTTCTGACTCTTTTCCAGAGTTTTTAAAGAAAACCTTCCCCCGGCAAACATTCCTCCCATAAAGGCCACGATAAAAAGACCATTAAGCTGATAAATATAGCCATAAAGAGCCTGGAAGGCGAAAAGTGTCAGCAGGTCAAAGGACATGGCTGTTATTCCACTGCCGGTGATAGCATAGGTCAGGCGGTTTGCTGCAGCAGCTGGAGAAATAAAGAAAATCTGGCGGAAAAAAATCAGAAGAAGAGCAGCCAGAATAAGATAAAATGCAGGGGAAAGATTTATCAATGATCTTAAAAGGCTCATTGTTTCAGGAGCAAAGGCTCTTCCCCAGTAGCGCAGGCCGTGGAAAAAGGCAGCAGGTCTGAAATCCTGATTAATTTCAGCTTCTCTTTCTCTGAGAATCTCAGTAAAGTCTGATATCCNCCAGGAGTCAAACCGGTATTCCAGGTAGGAAGTGGTAAACATACCCTCCATCAGGCCCCTGTCTTCCAGCCTGGAGGCGGTTGCTGCAGCATCGGGGAGTTCTATGTTATTGCCGGCAATAAAAATATTTTTTTCACCTGGAATCATCATAACATCAGCAAAAACATCAGCAGCAGTTTGATAAAGTGAGCTGTTGAGATCAGCCATTTCCCCGCCGAGATAGGTCAGGGATCCCGGGGCAGTAAAGATCAGCATACCTCTTTCTGCCAGTTTTTCTGAGGCCAGCTGAAAAAACTCCCGGGTAAAAAATCTATTGGCCTGCAGGGTATCAATTTCCAATTCTCCCAGCAGAATCAGATCAAAGTTTTCCCGGGTTTGGCTTAAGTAGAGCCTGCCATCCCGGAGTTTGATATTTAGCCGGGGATCAGCAAATTTATCTGAGAGCTCTGGAGGTGTGTAGCGGGCGGTTATTTCAACCAGATCAGGATCGAGTTCGGTATAGACTAAATTTTCCAGGGGGTGATCCAGCAGATAGTCCAAAAGGCCACCCAGACCACCTCCAATTACCAGCACATTTTCGGGTTCAGGATGAGCAGCACCTGCCAGATAGGCATAATCCTGGAGCCCGGCGATATCAGGGACCGGCAGGGAAAGCAGGGGGCTGCCATCATAATTTATGGTATACTCACCCTCTCTCTCCAGCACCGAAATGTTGCCATAGGGAGAGTTATGATATTCCAGGATTTCACCGGCGGGCCAGAACCAGCTGAAGGATAACTGCTGGAGATTATCTGTCAGCAGTGGAAAGCCTGCTGCCAGCAAAAGTGCCAGGAGCAGATAGGGTACTATTAATGCTTTTCGTCTCGGGGCTGAATAGTGAAAGAAGAAAAAATAGGTGATCAGCAGAAGATGAACTATGATCAGGGCCAGTGAGATTTCCAGGGCTGTAAATCTGGGTATCAAATAAAAGGTAAAAAACAGCCCTCCCAGTACAGTTCCTGTTATTTCCAGCAGATATACCCTGCCCACGGGAAATTTAATCCGGTCAGCTGCTACCAGTTCTGAGGCCAGGGGGAACTGCATACCATGCAGCAGACTTGCCGGACCAACTGTCAGGACAGCTGTAAGAAAAATATTTCCAAAACCAAAGGTTTCTCCAGGCAGCAGGCCGAAGAGCCCTCTTCCCAGACCCCTAGCCAGCAGAATCATAACAGGAAGAAGTAGGCTGTAGCAGGTCATAACTCCGGCAAAAACAGCAGATATTCTCTTTGTAATAGCAGTTATTTTGCCCCCGGCATAGGCCCCGGCCGATTCGAAGAGAAGCCAGGTAGCTATTATCAGAGCCAGGGTCAGCTCGTTGCCCAGAAAAACAATCAGGAGGACCCGAATCAGAAGCAGCTGGCCTATCATTCCCCCGGCTCCCATCAAAAAGATGACGGTTTTCAGACTGGCTGTCCGGGTAAAGGCCTGCTTAATTTTCATGCCAGACTCCTGCTATTTCAGCCTGACAGTTCTGGCATCTGCCTTGATCGAGATTGATGCTCTGTACGGAAAAATGATGCCGGACGATTATTTCACTTTCGCATTCGGGACAGAAGGTTGAGTTGTAGATATGGCCGGGAACATTACCGATTGAAACATATTTCAGCCCCTCCTGCCGGGCAATTTCGTGAGCTCTTTCCAGAGTGGAAACCGGGGTGGGCGATAGATCTGTCAGCTGATAAGAGGGGAAAAAACGGCTGAAGTGCAGAGGGGTTTCTTCGCCAACTTCTTTTTTGATCCAGCGGCACATCTCCTGGATCTCTGCCGGGTCATCATTATAATCTGGCAGCACCAGATTCACCAGCTCCAGCCAGGTGCCTTCTTCCCGGATAATTTTGATAGAATTCAGCACCGGATCCAGGCTGGCCCGGGATAAATCCCGGTAATAATCATCGGTAAAAGCTTTGAGGTCAACGGTAACAGCATCCATGTGCTGCATAAGATCCCGGAGAGGCTCTTCTTCCAGGGCACCATTGGTATGAAATATAACGTTTAAATCTTCCTGCTGGGCAATTTCGGCAATATCGTACATATATTCATAGAAGGTGGTAGGTTCATTGTAGGTGAAGGAGATTGAGGGTACCCCCCGGAATTTAGCTTCCTCAACAGCTTTTTCCGGTGCCAGCTCCTGATAGCGTCCCAGCTCCTCGAGGCTCTGCTGGGAAAGGTGCCAGTTGTGGCAGAATTTACAGCGAAAGTTACAGCCGGCGGTGCCAATACAGAGTATCTGGGTATCGGGAAAAAAATGGTGCATGGGTTCCTTTTCAATGGGATCGACATTAACAGCTGAAGGTCGGCCATAAACCACATTATAGAGACTGCCATCTTTATTTTCTCGATTGCGGCAAAAGCCTCTTTCACCCTCGGAGACCACACAGTTTCTAAAACAGAGCTCACATTCCACCTTATTATCATCGAGTTTACTGTAATAGCGGGCTTCGTGCTGCAGCTGGTGATTATCTGCTGAGGCTTCTCTCATCCAGGCCGGAAAGAGGGGCTCGATTAATCTGCCAGCTCCCACTCCAGCCAGAGCTGCGGCACAGAGTTTGAAAAAATTTCTTCTCTTCATAATGGAGATCTTCCTCCTTTCTGCCGGGGTTTTGAGAGATTAAGAGCTTATTAGAGATTGGGAGAGTATTAGAGATTAAGAGATTTTTAGAGATTGGGAGATTACTTAGAGATTAAGAGATTTTTAGCAAAACTTTGCGATTATTAACGAAACATTAATAAAATTTAGAACAAGAGGAGAGCAACAAGGAATTCTTTAACAACTTATCGAAGTTATAACTATCGGGAAAGTTTTCTGGCGCACTTATTACAGCTAAAACTACAGGATATTTTCGAGATAAACCGCCATGACCCTCTGGGACACAACAATAGATGAAATACAACCGCATATTTTCAAGGTAAACCGCCATGACCATTTTGGGCACAACAATAGATGAAAATTTTTATGCAAATTTTCAAGATAAACTATCATGACTCTCCGGGGCACAACAATAGATAAAATATACTTGCTATTTTCAAGATAAATGACATAAATTTCGAAGTTAACAAAATATCGAAGTTAACCAAGAGTAAGAGAATTTTAATTGGTTCAATTATCGAAATTTAAATTTTCAGGATTATACCTGCTTTAATTTTATCAAATTCCGAAAATAATCACAAGATAGAGGCCGGTGATTTTAAAATGAAAACTATTGGATTGATAGGAGGTATGAGCTGGGAATCATCCCGGGAATATTATCGCTATTTAAACGAAATGGTTAAAGAGAAACTGGGTGAGCCCCATTCCTGTTCCTGTATCCTTTACTCGCTGGATTTTGCAGAGATTAAAGAGCTGCAGCATCGGGGCAGCTGGCAGCAGCTGGCGGCTAAAATGGTTGAAGCTGCCAGGAACCTGGAGCAGGCAGGTGCTGGCCTGATTTTGATCTGTGCCAATACCATGCACAAACTAGCTCCAGAGGTTGAAAAGAGTCTGCAGGTCCCTCTGGTTCATATTGCTGATGCTGCAGCAGCTGAAATTAAGAATTTGAAGCTCAACAGGGTCGGTCTGCTGGGAACCCGCTTTACCATGGAGGAGGATTTTTACCGGAAGAGGCTGGAAAAGAAGCACGGTATGGAGATTATAGTGCCTGAGAAAGCAGAGCGGGAGGAGATTCACAGCATAATTTACCAGGAGCTGATCTCGGGAATCATCAAAAAGAGCTCCCGAAATAAATTGCTCAGGATAATTGAGGACCTTCCTGAAGTTGAAGGAGTAATTCTGGGATGCACCGAGCTGCCGCTCCTGCTTGAGGAGGATGATCTTGAGATCCCGCTTTTTGATACCATGAAACTTCATGCCGGTCAGGCAGTAAAGCTGGCTCTTAAGCAGGATGCTGCTCAAGCCTGGGATTATTAATTACAGGAGCAGATGGCTGGAAGGTGAAATTATCTATTTATCCAATACCGGCCAAAAATACAATAATAAATATTGCCAATTTTAGGCTAAAGGGTAGGGGCTGAAATAAAGAAAATGCTGGTAAAATAAGGATGATAAGCGCAAATAAGGATGATGAACTTAATTAAGGATGATGAACTTAATTAAGGATGATGAGCGCAATTAAGGATAATGAGTGAAAATAAAGAGGAGAGTGCAAATAAGTATTGGAAGCTGAGATAATAAGCTGAATTAAGGAGTTGAAAATAATGGCAGTCAGAGAAGTTATCCTGCTGGGCAATCCGGTTTTAAGAGAAAGGTCGGAGAAGATTAAAGATTTCAATCAAGAAGTGCAGGGGATACTGAAAGACCTTAAAGATACCCTGATCAGTCTCCAGGAGAGAAAACAGATCGGCAGGGCTCTGGCAGCCCCTCAGATCGGCCGTCAGAAGAGAATGATTTACTGCAATCTGCCCCAGGAAGAGATTGTTATGGTTAACCCTGAAATTATCTGGAAAAGCCAGGAGAAGTTCGAAGTCTGGGACAGCTGCTTCAGTTTTAATATTGCCTTTTTTGTCAGGGTCACAAGGTACAGGAGCATAAAGGTTAAATATCTCTCTGAATCAGGAAAAGAAAATACCAGAACTTTTAGAGATGATCTTTCAGAGTTATTTCAGCATGAAATTGACCATCTTGAGGGTGTTCTTGCCACCAATCATTTGACTGATAATAAGAATATTATTATGCGGGAGGAATGGGAAAAAAGATATAAATGAAGCAAAAACAGAATGTTAGCTTTAATAGTTTTAGATTAAGTGGTAGAATATAAGTGAGAGAATATATTGAGTGATAGATTATTAAGTGGCATGTTAAAACTGGTAGATATAAACTGCATGGTTTAACTGGCAGCATATAACTGGCAGGCTATATATTGGCAGGATATAACTGAAGATTACTAATGAATTACCTTTTATCCTGTCAGTCTGGCTTTAATTTTGTTAAATCCCTGCTTTAAACTGTTTGTCAGCACCAGTGAAAGGATGGATGATAATGGAAAAAATAATTGCAATTATCTTGATTTTTCTCCTGATCGGTCTGGGGTTGCCTGATATTTTTGATGATCATTTTGAAGACACCAGAAAAGAAGATGATATTGTTGCCCAGGAAAGGGTAGAAGCACGAGGAGAAGGCCGGGACGGCATCCAGCGAGAATTTCAGAAAATAGGAGGCGGGGCTGAGGTTGATCTCAGCACCGATAGAGGAGATATTATGGCCATTTTCGGAGGGAGAATAGCCGGTAATGCTACTGTAAACCTAACCTCCCGCTCTGGTGATATTACTGTCCGGCTTGATGACGGAATTCACGGAGCCGCCCGGATGAATATAAATGCTCGAAGGGGAAATGTTTATTTTCTGAATGATAGAAGGACGATAGAAAGCTATATCAGCAGCGGTCATATTTCTGTAGATGCGGGAGGTCGGGTGATATACCGATAAATTTATCCCGGCAGCTGTTTTCTTTGAACAGCTTAACAGCTGCCGGACAAGTTATTATAATTATACCGCAGGATAACCCCTATTTTTAGATTTGCAATAATATTCATAAATAAGTATAATGTAAGTATGAAATAAGTATGATATAGAAATCACGATATACAGAGATTGATATAAAGCATGATATAAAACAGCAGCAGGATTCATTTTAAAAAAACAAGATTTATACAATAAAAACAAGAATTATACAATAAAAGCAAAATTTATAAAGCAGGATTTATATAAAAAAAGATTGACAAAATAACATAGGACTGATTCTCCGGTTGTCAGAGTCAGGTTTAAAAAACTGCCAGGAGGAGGTGAAAATTTCTAACAGAAAAAAATATTAGAATCTTAAGAAAAGGTGGTGGTCTGACAGGTTTGTTCATCCTCAGGTCCTGCTCTGATGTTTGGAGTTTCGCCCAGCACCAGGCAAGCAAAGTGACTGCTAGCGGACTTTGAAGCAAATTTAAGGGGGGATCAAAGAAAATGGGTTCTATGTGGATTATGCTTGTTGCCGTGATCTGTTTTCTAGTAGCTTATTTAACATATGCCAGAAAATTAACGAGTAAATGGGGAATGGACGACAATCAGCTGACTCCTGCCCATGAAAAGCAAGACGGAATTGATTATGTGCCGGCTAAAAAACCTGTGCTGCTGGGTCATCACTTTGCCTCTATTGCCGGAGCTGCACCAATTATTGGCCCGGTTACAGCAGCACAGTTCGGCTGGTTTCCGGTAATGCTCTGGATAATCCTGGGTGGCATTTTTATCGGCGCTGTACATGATATGGGCTCTATCTTTAGTTCAGTTCGTCATGGTGGCAGGTCAATAGCTCAGGTAATTGAAAAAAATGTCGGTTACAGCGGAAAACAGCTTTTCAGCATATTTGCCTGGCTGACACTGGTGCTGATCATCGCTGCCTTTATGAATGTGGTTGCTGATGCCTTTGTCAGTACTCCTGAAGCTGCTACGGCTGAGGTAATCCTGATTGTTCTGGCGATTGCCTTCGGCCTTTTCCGACACCGTACCAAGCTGGGCATGCCCCTGCAGATGTTAATTGGAATTGTCATAGTGGTGGTGGCAGTGGCGATTGGTCTGAATCTGCCGCTGGCAATTCCCTTCAATACCTGGCTCTGGATATTTGTGATCTATACCTTCATCGCTTCGGTTACCCCGGTCTGGATTTTGCTTCAGCCCAGAGACTTTTTATTATCATTTCTCCTTTATGCCATGTTAATAGGTACATTTATCGGGATTCTGGTAGGTAATCCCGGACTGGAGCTGACAGGTTTTACCTCCTTCCAGACTGAATTAGGTTATCTCTTTCCTATTCTTTTTGTAACGGTAGCCTGCGGGGCGATCTCCGGTTTTCACTCCCTGGTCTCATCAGGGACAACCTCCAAGCAGCTGGATAAAGAATCTGACAGCAAGACTATTGGCTATGGCGGTATGCTGCTGGAATGCACCCTGGCCACAGTTGCTCTGCTGGCAGCTGCTGTATTTACCAGTGGAGAAGCCTCTGCTCTGATAGCCGAGGGCGGCCCGGTGCTGCTCTTTGCTAATGGTGTTGGTGTTTTTCTCGGTTTCCTGGGGATACCGGCAGAGGTTGGTGTGGTATTCGGCACCCTGACAGTAGCTGCCTTTGCCATGACCACCCTGGACACCGCTACCCGTCTGGGAAGATATATTTTCCAGGAGTATTTTGTCCCTGAGAAAGCAGAAAAAGAGGGTCAAGAGGGGCTGCTGGGCAGCAGATACTTTGCCACCCTGGTTACTCTGCTTTTTGCTGCTTCTCTGGCTTTCACCGGTGCCTGGGATGCAATCTGGCCTATCTTTGGCTCGGCCAATCAGCTTCTGGCTGCTCTGGCTCTGCTTTCCCTGGCTGTCTGGCTGGCCAGTCGCGGCATAAAAAATCTTCATGTTGTTATCCCGATGATATTTATGTTTGCCGTTACCCTGGTGGCCCTGATTTTTGTTTTCCGGGATAATCTGGTGGCAGCCAACTATATTCTGGCAATTATTGCTGTTGTGTTGTTTGTTATGGCAGTTGTGCTGGCCAGAATGGCCTTTGGACTGCTTAAGCCTCGAGAAGAAGAGGCCCCGGAAAGCAGCGGTTAATGCGCTGTTAGTGCCGGGCAAATCAAAGAATTTTTTGGGGCTGTGCCCGTCCCTTCATCAGGCGGGTACAGCCTTTCTGCTGGAATGATGCTGTAAACTGCAATAAGAATAAGGCATAATAAAAGGGTATAATACTATTTATTTATGACAAAAACTGTTTTTGAGGTGATATTTATGAAAAATGAAAAACTGGTCATGATTCCCGGTCCCACTCCGGTGGCGCCAACCATTCAGCGAGAAATGGGACGCAAGACCGCTGCCTTTAAGGACCCGGATTTTGTTAGAGATTTTAAAGAGGTGCTGGCAGATTTAAAATCTCTCTGGCAGACAGAGGGAGAGGTTTTCGTGGTTCCAGGGAGCGGCACCCTGGCCATGGAGATGGCAGTCAGCAATCTGATAAAAACAGGAGAGAAGGTGCTGCTGGTAACCCATGGTTATTTTGGAGACCGCTTTGGAGAGATCTGTGAAAGAAAGGGTTATGATTATGACATTTTACAATCCGAATGGGGCAGTATAGTTGATCCGACCAGGATTGAAGAGGCGCTGGCCAGGGAGGAATACCGGGCTGTGCTGGTAACCCATGTTGACACATCAACCGGGGTTAAGGCTCCCATTGAAGATATTGGAGAGATTATTGGTTCCCACAGTGAGACCCTTTATATTGTGGATGGTGTCTGTGCCACTGCGGCTGAAAAGGAGTATGTTGATCCCATGAATATTGATATTCTGCTGACCGGCTCCCAGAAAGCCTTTGGAGTGCCGCCAGGACTGGCCATAGTCTGGGCAGGGCCGCGGGCTATGGAGCGGAGAAAGGAGCTGGGTCAGATCCGGGAATATTATGTGGATTTTGATAAATGGCTGCCAATTATGCAGGACCCCGGAAAATATTTTGCCACCCCGGCTGTAAATCTGGTCTGGGCTCTCCAGGAATCTCTCAGAATAATTAAGGATGAAGGCCTGGAAGCAAGATTTGCCAGGCACCGCCGGGATGCCCGGATTATTCAGGATACCCTGCAGGAGATGGGCTTTGATATCCTGGCTGAAGAGCACTGCCGGGCAGCTACTCTTTCAAATGTTCTCTATCCGGAGGGAATTGATGATGAGGAATTTAGAGGAAAACTGGCCGAGGAAGGTGTGGTTGTAGCAGGTGGTCTGGGAGAATATGCCGGTAAACTTTTCCGTCTGGGGCATATGGGCAATATTGACCAGCATATTATCATTTCCTCTCTGGCAGCGATTGCCAGAACTTTGAAGCGTTGCGGTTTTACCGGAGAACCGGGTAAAGCCCTGGATAAATATTTTCAGCAGAGAAATAGCTGAACTGGATAGTATCAGCATAAGAGGAATTAACCTTAATAAGAATAGATTAAGAATAATTAAAATTATTTCACAGGCGTACAGGCGGGTGGTTAACAGCCACTCGCTTTTTTTCTAGAAATATTAGCAGATTGGTGATAAAATAAATTCAGAGCTCCAGGTGGAATTTTTTTAATTACATTTTTCAAAGAAATGTGGGGGATTTAGCTCAGGTCAAATCCTATTATTTTAACTAATGGCTTGCAAGATGATCCAGAACAGAAGGTACTGAGGAAGTAAAATAGGAGGCAAAAAGGATACAGGAAGGGTATAAAAGGGGGCAAGGAAGATGGGGGAATTACAGGAAATTTCTCTAAAAGAGATGGAGGGCTTTAAAATCGGTCATGCTCAGGATCGCAGGGCTGGAACTGGCTGTTCGGTAATAATTCCTGAAAGTGGTGCGGCAGGAGGTGTGGATGTCAGGGGCGGCGCTCCGGGAACCAGAGAAACTGATCTGCTTAAACCGGGAAATCTGGCAGAGAAAATCAATGCAGTTCTCCTGACAGGAGGGAGCGCTTTTGGCCTGGAAGCAGCCGGAGGAGTTATGAAATACCTGGAGGAAAGGGGCTCAGGATTTGCTGCTGGAGAATTCACCGTACCTCTGGTTCCTGCTGCAGTTCTCTTTGATTTAAGCTGCGGTGAGGGGAAAATCCGGCCGGATCGGAAAATGGGTTATCAGGCCTGCCTGCAGGCAGCTTCTGATCAAGAGTCAAACGGCAATTACGGTGCCGGAACAGGTGCTACCGTAGGCAAATACACCGGGATGGAGAGGGCGATGAAGGGTGGTGTCGGACAGTTTATTTACAGGCTGGGTGAGCTTAAAATAGGGGCTCTGGCCGCTGTGAACTGTCTGGGAGATGTTTATGATCCCGATAACGGCAGGCTGATTGCCGGAGCCAGAACTGATAAAAATGCTCGGGAGAGACTGCTGGCTGCAGAGGACAGGGAAGCCTTTATCAGGCTGGCAGCTGACCGAAATGCCGGTAATTTGAATGACGGCAATACAGTTCTGGCAGCTCTTTTTACCAATGCCAGACTCTCACCTGCAGGAGCATCCCGATTGGCCGGAATCTGCCATGATGCTATTGCCAGGACTGTGAGACCCTCTCATACCATGCTGGATGGAGATACAATCTTTGTTCTGGCACGGGGCCCTGTAGCGGCTGACCTGAACCTGCTGGCCTCTCTGGGAGTGGAGGTAACTGCCAGAGCAATTATTCGAGCGGTAAAGGAAGCGGAATCAGCCTACGGTTTTCCGGGATACACTGAACTGCTAGAAGATTAGAAATAACAGCAAATTTTCTGCGGGGGAATTGATTATGCCGGCAAAAAAAAGGAACAGAATGACTGAAATCTTTATCGTTTTAATGGCTCTTGGGGTAATAGGTCTATTTGTGTTTGGCAATGGGGGAGAAGAAATTGAGCTGGATGAATCCCTAGTTATTGATTATCAAATTCTGGAGCGAGAAGAGGCCCATCATAATGATGTTAGAAGATACCTCTTTCATGTTCTGGTGGAAGAGCCAGCCAGTTATGAGGAACTACAGCATACCTCAATAAAAATTGTGGAAGAGGCTAAAGCTGAGCTGGAGTTCAATGGATTTGCAGTAAGCTATTATGATCATGAGGAATATTTTGGGCGCCTGGATTATACCCTGGGACAGGCAGTTTATGCCCCCTATGGTGATGGCAGCCGGGTTGACGAGGTGGAGGCCGGGGATTATGATAAAATGGAGTATTTCTGGAGCCTGAGAGCCAAGGACTGGAACAGCCAGCTTTCGGAGGAAGAGGTGAGCATCTGGGCAGCCTGGTTTGATTTAAGGCAGGAAATAAATCAGGCAATTACAGACAGCGAGCCGATGGAGGAAGAGCTGATTATGGAAGTGGAGGGACATGATTTTCCTGACAGCGAGGCTATAACCGAGGAGGTAGCCGAGCAGTTTGAAATCTCGCCGGCAGAGGTCGAGGAAATAAGAGAGAAGAATGATGTCTGGATATTTATGAATCTGGAACAATAGGATTTTTAATGGGATTACAGCAGTGAGCTTAAAAATTACAAAAATACTATCTTAATCTCTGGGTTTCTCAAAGATTACCTTTCGTTTCTCAAAGATAATTACTCAGGATGACAAGCAGGCCTGACTGCTAAAGATAGTTTCTAAGCCTGGGATTACCTGGGATTACCTGTAAAATAAGAATAGGGGGTGAGTACTGTTAGCTTTGCTCTCTTTAAGCGCAAGAAAGACCGGGAAGAGTTAATCAGGAGTCAGATTGACAGCATGTACCGTTTTTTGGTTTTGATGACCTTTATTTTAACTGGAGATAAAATAGAATTTGAAACCATTTCAGCAGAAAATCGTCTTCTGCCCCGCATTGAAAAGGACTGGCAGAGCTGGCAGCGGGCAGCAGGAAATTTTCAGCGGCTGGACCTGATTAGAGAGCTTTTTCTCTTTATTATGACAGCCTGGAATAATACGGCAGCAAAAAGAGTTTTAAAAAATAAAAGCCGGGAAGAGATTCAGGATTTAATTAAGGAACAGGGAATAGAGAAGATGATTTCATCTCTGGAAGCTCTCAAGGAGAAAAGCAGTCCGGGAGCGCTCAATCTGGAAAAAAGTATGGAGGATATGGGTGAAAGCCTGAGTTTGTTTTTGATCAGATTCAAGGACAAAATAACCAGGGCTGAGAAAAGCTTTAGCGAAGAACAGCTGGCTGAGATGGTGGCAGAGCTTGATGCTTCGCTGGAGAGAGGTAGAATCAATCATATTTACAAAAACTTTGACAGTGAGCTGCAGGGTACTTTTTCTAACCGCTATATTCCTTTTAAGGTGAGGGAGGAGCTTAAGAATAAGTTATTCCGGCAGCTTTTAAAGAGAAAGCTTAGAGAAAAATTTGCCCTTTATGGCGGTGATTTTACTCTGAAAGACTTAAGGGAGGGTAAGGGCAGCAGACTCCCGGCTCTGGTAAAGGCTGCTCTGGAGATTGAGAGAAGCTTACGGGGAAGTCTTTATCTGGAGGAGATTGAAAGCAGAAAAGTAGAGCTGCTGGCAGATCTTTTTGCTGAATGCCTCGAATACAGCGAGTATAGTCAAAAAGCTGGCGATATCTGGGGTTGAAGTCTGGAGATTTGTGAAGGTGGGCAGTTTTAAAATTTTATTTATCATTCAGGACACTCCTGACTTTTGGGAGTGTCTTAGTTCATTCATAATAATTATTAATATTTTTTTGAAAAAGCGCCGGATAAAAAAAGGAGTTCAGAACTTTTTTAAGAAATAATATAACAGCGGGATTGCTGATGAAGATAATTTTTCTAAATATCAGAATTCTAAGAACAGGAATAATAATTGATTAATTAGACAGTCAGTCAGCCGATCTCAATTTTTTATGTCGGAGGATTTATGGAGTTTATCTCAGGGTATGACTGGGAAATGATCTTCAAAAACTGAAAAGTGGTGATATTCCGATGAAAATTTATGAACATATGGCCAAAGAGATCTTTGCCCGCTATAACATACCGGTTCCGCAAGGAGAGATAGCCACCAGTCCTGAAGAAGCACGCCAGGCAGCCAGCAAGCTGGGCGGGCCGGTAACCCTGAAAGCTCAGGTGCTTGTAGGTGGACGGGGTAAAGCGGGGGGAATTAAATTTGCCGATGATCCCGAGGAGGCCTGTCAGCTGGCAGAGGAGCTTTTTGCCCTGAAAATTAAGGATCTGCCGGTTAAAACTCTGCTGGTGGAAGAGAAGTTAGCCATCGAGGAGGAGCTTTACCTGGGCTTAACCATTGATCGCTCAGCTAAAAAGCCGGTTTTGATGCTCAGCACCGAAGGTGGGGTTGATATTGAAGAGGTTGCCGCCGAAACTCCTGATAAAATAATCAGCAGTCATCTGGAACCGGGACAGAAATTTGAACTCTATCAGGCCCGGGAATTGATATCCCGACTTGATATTCCCAGCAGCCTGCTGAATAAACTGAGCCAGCTGCTCAGCAATTTATACCGCCTCTATCAGGAAAAGGATGCTCAGATTGCCGAAATAAACCCCCTGGCTCTGACGACAGAGGGTCTCTGTGCCGCTGATGCCAAGCTGGTTATTGATGAGGATGCCCTTTTCAGACAGAAGGAATTTAAGGCTGAGGGGGATGAGCTGCCCTATGTTGAACTGGAGGGCACGGTGGGCTGTATTGTCAACGGCGCCGGTCTGGCCATGAGCACCATGGATACCCTGCTCCATCTGGGAGGAGAGCCGGCCAATTTTCTTGATATTGGAGGCGGAGCCTCGGCTGAAGTGATGGCCCGGGCTCTCAGCAAAGTTTCCGGCCATCCCGGGGTCAGGTCTATTTTTATTAACATTCTGGGAGGCATAACCCGCTGTGATGAGGTGGCCCGGGGGATTCTCCAGAGCATTGAAGAAGTTGAAGTTCCGGTGGTGGTCCGTCTGAGGGGCACCAATGAAGAGGAGGGTTCGAAACTTCTCAGGGAAAACAACCTGGAAGTGGAGAAAAGCATGACAGCAGCGACGGAAAAGGCAATAGCGGCAGCTAAGGAGTGGGAATAATGGCTATCTATGTTAACAGGGAAACCAGAGTTTTAGTCCAGGGGATTACCGGAAATCAGGGACGATTTCATACAGAGTTAATGCAGAATTACGGGACCAATATTGTGGCCGGAGTCACTCCGGGTCGAGCAGGTCAGGAGGTACTGGGTGTACCTGTTTATGATACGGTGGCCAGAGCGGTCGCTGAATCCGGAGCAGATACTTCGGTTATTTTTGTGCCGGCACCCTTTGCCCGGGATGCCGTGCTGGAAGCCCTGGAGCATCTTTCCCAGGTTGTCGTCGTTACGGAAGGTATCCCGGTTAAGGATACCATGGAGCTGGCAGCGGTGGCTGCCGGCAGGGGCTCGCGGCTGCTGGGCCCCAATACAGCTGGAGTTATCAGCCCCGGCCTGGCGAAGGTGGGAATAATGCCCGGACGGGTCTTTACTCCAGGAAAGGTGGGGGTTATTTCCCGGAGTGGGACCCTGGCCTATGAAATTTCTCTGGCTCTCACCGAAGCGGGTTACGGTCAGAGCAGCCTGGTCGGGATTGGAGGAGATCGGGTTATCGGGACCTCCTTTATCGATGTTCTCAAGGAGTTTGAAGAGGATCCGGAGACTGAGGCTATTGTTATTATCGGTGAGATTGGCGGTCAGGCTGAAGAGGAAGCAGCCGAGTATATCAAAGATATGACCAAGCCGGTTGCCGGGTATATAGCCGGCAGAACAGCGCCGGAGGGCAAAAGAATGGGTCATGCCGGAGCAATCATCTCTGGCGGCACCGGTACAGCTGAAAGCAAAATCAAAGCCCTGGAAGGGGCTGGAGCAGGAGTGGCCAGGATTCCCACGGCTATTCCCGAGATAATTGCTGAATTAATTTGAGGTATAAATCAGAGTCTTTCAGGTTTTACTGTCGATACAGCACTACGAAATGGATGGGAGTTGATGTTCTTGAAGTATCCCTATTATCCCGGGTGTTCTCTTTATGATACGGCAGCAGTTTTCAATGACTCAGCGCTTAAAGTCGCTCAGAAGCTTGATATTGAGCTGGTAGAGCTGGAGGAATGGCAGTGCTGCGGGGCTGTCTATCCCCTTTCCAGTGACGGGCTTTTCCCCCTGGCCGCTCCCTTAAGAAATTTGGTCCAGGCGGAAAGAATGGTTGAGGCCGGGAAATCCGGAGTGTATGGTGAGTCTGGAGAGGTTGGAGAGGCTGTAAAGTCCGAAGAGTCCGAAGATCCTGGAGATTCCGGAGAGCCTGGAGGATCTGGAGGGTCCGGAGAAACTGGAGGGACTGGAGGTGCTGGAGAGGTCAGCAATAAAATGGTGACCCTCTGCTCGGCCTGCTACAATGTTCATAAGCGGGTCGATCATCTGGTCAGAGAGGATGAGGAGACTCTGGAGCGGATTAACAGCTACAACCGGGAGGATGAATATCACAAAGGGGTTGAAATCGTTCATCTGCTGGATGTACTGAGAGATGATGTCGGCTTTGAGCGGTTGAAGGAAGCTGTTACCAGGGATCTCCAGGATTTAAAGGTAGGAGCCTACTATGGCTGCCTGCTGCTCCGGCCGGAGGAAGCACTAAATTTTGATGATCCGGAAGACCCTGCAGTATTTGAAGATCTGCTGACCAGTCTGGGCTGTGAGCCGGTAAAATTTCCTCATAGAGCAGAATGCTGCGGAGCCTATGCTACCGTTCATCTGGAAAGCCCACCGGAGTCAGCTGCCAGAGCGATAATAGAATCGGCTGTAGGCCGCGGTGCCCGACTTCTGGTAACCAGCTGTCCTCTCTGTCATTATAACCTCGAGGAAAGCCAGCAGAATATTTTAGAGCGAGAACCGGGTTTTCAAGAACTGCCGGTTATTTATTTTACCGAACTGCTGGAATATGCTCTGGGGCTAAGTGCTGAGCTGGCTGGCCTGGATCTCAGGGTGAAGTAGGATGAAAAGAATTGGAGTTTTTGTCTGCGGCTGCGGAAAAAATATTGCCGGAACAGTTGATATAGACAGGGTTGTTGAAGATATCAAGCAGCAGAACGATGTGGTCCATGCTGAAAACTATCAGTATCTGTGTTCGGAACCGGGTCAGAAAATAATCTATCAGGCAATTTTAGAGCATGAGCTGGAGGGAGCTATAATCTCGGCCTGCTCGCCCAGCATGCATCAGGAGACCTTCCGGCAGCTGGTCAATACCGCCGGAATGAATCCCTACCAGTGTGAGATAGCCAATATCCGCGAACAGTGCAGCTGGGTGCATTCCGATGAAAAACTGGCAACCGACAAGGCTCTGGATATTGTGAAATCCATGGTAGCGAAGGTAAGGGGTGATAAAGATTTGGAAGCGATAAAAGCATCACTGACGAAAAAGGCTCTGGTGATTGGAGCAGGAATCAGCGGAATTCAGGCCGCCCTGGAAATAGCAGAAAGCGGCCATGAGGTAATTCTGCTGGATAGAAACTCTTATATCGGCGGTCATATGGCCCAGCTCTCGGAAACCTTTCCCACGCTGGATTGCTCTCAGTGTATTCTTACTCCGAAAACGGCGGAGATCAGCCGCCATCCCAAGATAAGCCTGATGGTGAACAGCGAGCTGGAGGAGTTAGAGGGCTATGTGGGAAATTTCCGGGCTAAAATCAGGCGGAAGGCCACCTATGTGGACTGGGAGAAATGCAACGGCTGCGGAGACTGCCAGGAAAAATGCCCCGGCAAAGTTGACAGTGAGTTTGAACGGGGACTGGGCCAGGAGAAGGTGATTTCGGTACCCTTTCCTCAGGCGGTACCCAGCAAACCGACAATTAAAGCAGAGCACTGCAGATATATTCAGGAGGAGAAATGCGGGGTCTGCCAGAAGATCTGTCCCCGGAATGCCATAAATTTTGAGGATCAGGGTCAGCTGGAGGAAATTGAGGTGGGGGCAATTGTGGTCGCCACCGGCTACGATCTGCTGGGCCAGGATAAATTGAGCGAATACGGCTACGGCCGGGTTCCCGATGTGATTGACGGTCTACAGTTTGAGAGGCTGCTCTCAGCTTCAGGCCCCACCGGGGGAGAGATCAGGCGCCCCTCTGATGGCAAAATCCCCGAAGAGGTGGTCTTCATTCAGTGTGTGGGTTCCCGGGATGAAGAAAAGGGTTATCCCTACTGCTCCAGAATCTGCTGCATGTATACCGCCAAACATGCCAAACTTTACAAACATGAGGTAGAGTCCGGCCAGGCCTATGTATTTTATATGGATATCAGGGCCGGAGGCAAGGGCTATGAAGAATTCATTCAGCAGAGCATTCAGGAAGAGGGCACCAGATACTTTCGGGGCCGGGTTTCCCGTCTCTATCGAGAAGGGGAGAAGGTAAAGGTGCTGGGAGTTGACACCTTGAGTGATGAGCAGATTGAGATTGATGCTGACATGGTGGTGCTGGCCTGTGCCATTGTTCCCAATTACGGGGTGAAAGAACTGGCTCAGAAACTGAAAATCGGCACCGATGAACACGGTTTTCTCAACGAAGCCCATCCCAAATTAAAGCCGGTTGAGAGCCTGACCCGGGGAATTTACATGGCCGGCGCAGCGCAGTCACCTAAGGATATTCCCGATACGGTAAGCCAGGCCGGCTTTGCAGCCAGCAAAGTTAAGAGTTTATTTTCGGGAGATGAGCTTAAACATTCTCCCACCGTGGTTTATGTAGAGGATGATCTCTGTACCGGCTGCGGGCAGTGCGTCGAAGCCTGCGTTTATGAAGCCCGGGAGATTGATGAAAAGAAGAAGATTGCACGGGTGGAAGAGGTGCTCTGCGAGGGCTGCGGGGCCTGTGTGGCGGCCTGCCCGAATGGAGCAACCCGCCATCATAACAATGAACAGGATCAGCTTCTGTCGATGATAGATGAGGTGCTGGAATAGATGGGAGAGCTGCGGGGAAAAAATTTGCCTGACAGTATGCCTGTAAATCCTGAAAGTTTGCCAGCAAATGAGGTGATTTTACTTGGCTGAGACAGGGGAAGTTAATAACGGTATTGGAGATAATTTATGCAACAAAAGCTTTCAAACTGATTTAAAGAACGATGAATTAGATAATACCGACTTTAAAAATGCCAACTCAAATAATCCGGAACTCAAGAATAATAAACTTAAGAATACCAACTTAAATAATGCTGATCTTAAGGATACTTGCTTAAATAATGCTGGTTTAAGTAATGCTGAACTTAAGGATGCTTGTTTAAATAATGCTGGCTTAAATAATTCTGAGTTTAGAAATGCTGATTTTAATGATAACACAAATAATAATGCATTAAAGCCTGAGAGCACTGATAATGGCAGCAACGGCAGTAACGGCAATAAAGGCAGCGGTGAAAATAATGGCCTGGTTGGGGCTGTCATGGTTGTAGGAGGAGGAATAGGGGGAATTCAGGCCTCGCTGGATCTGGCCGATTCCGGCTATAAGGTTTATCTGGTGGAGAAAGATACAGCAATTGGCGGCAGAATGGCCAGGCTGGATAAGACCTTCCCCACCAATGACTGTGCCATGTGCATCCTTTCTCCCAAACTGGTCGACTGCGGCAGGCATTTAAATATTGAAATCATCACCGGAGCCGAAGTCCGGGACATTCAGGGAGAAGCAGGCAATTTTCAGGTTTTTCTGGAGAAAAAAGCCTACTATGTTGATACCCGGGACTGTACCGGCTGTGGAGATTGTGCAGAAGTCTGCCCGGTGGAGCTTGATGATGAGTTTAATGAAGCCTTCAACAAACGGAAAGCAGCATACAAGCTTTATCCCCAGGCTATTCCCAATATCTATAATATCGAAAAGAGAGGAAAACCTCCCTGTCGGGAAGCCTGTCCTGCTGGCTGTAATGTCCAGGGTTATACCGCCCTGATCCGGGAGGGTGAATTTGCCGAGGCTCTGAAGGTTATCAGAAAAAATATTCCCCTGCCCAGCATCTGCGGCAGAATCTGCCACCACCCCTGTGAGGATGCCTGCAACCGCCGGGAATTCGATGATCCGGTGGCAGTGGCCAGCATCAAGAGGGCAGCTGCCGATTTTGGCTGGCAGGAGGATCCCGGTGAGGAGTTTGCTGAACTTGAGGATCAGCCGGCAAGGGTTGCCATTATTGGTTCAGGACCGGCCGGATTGAGCGCAGCCTATTATCTACGGAAGTCTGGAATTACCTCTGATATTTATGAAAAGAGACCGAAAGCCGGCGGTATGCTCCGTTACGGGATCCCCGAGTACCGGCTGCCTGAGGATATTCTCGATAAAGAACTGGACTATATAGAAAAAATTGAGGGAATTTCGATTCACTGCAATCAGGAGCTGGGACGGGATATTGAGCTTGACAGTCTCAAAGCAGATTACGATGCCGTGGTGCTGGCGCTGGGCTGCTGGAAACCTGCCCCTCTCAGGACCGAGGGTGAAGAGCTGGCCCGGGGAGGAATAGAATTTTTAGAGCAGTTGGCCCGTCAGGACTATCAGATGGAAGATCCGGGTGAAACCATCGTGGTCGGAGGCGGCAACACCGCCATGGACTGCCTGCGCTCCTGCCTTCGCCTGACAGATAGTGAAGTCCACTGTTTTTACCGGAGAACTGCCAGAGAGATGCCGGTTGAAGAATATGAATACCGTGAAGCCCTGGAGGAGGGGGCTAATTTTGAATTTCTCACCCAGCCTGTCAGCCTTAGAAAGGAAGACGGACGGCTGGTCCTCGAATGTATCAGAATGGAGCTGGGAGAACCAGATGAATCGGGACGCCGTCGACCTATACCTATCGAGGGCAGTGAATTTGAGGTTAAAGCTGATACAGTAATAGCTGCTACCGGACAGGAAACCATAGCTCCTGAAGGGATCCCCACCAACGAATGGGGAGATGTCAGGGTGGAAAAGGGTGACTATCGGGTGGCTGATAATGTTTTTACTGCCGGCGACTGTCTTACCGGACCGGCATCGGTGGTGGAGGCGATTGCCGGTGGACATGAAGCTGCCCTTTCTCTGCAGCGCTATCTGGCTGGAGAGGAGTTTAAGCCGGAAGACAGGCTGCAGCAGGAAAAGGATAACCTGGATGCTCCTGAAGTTATGGTGGAAACCAGAAGGAGAATCCCGGTCAGTGCGGAATCACCCGATGAAAGAAGGAAAGATTATCGGGAGGTCAGCAGGGGTTATACCCCGGAGGAGGCCAGAGAAGAAGCTGCCAGGTGTCTGGACTGTGCCATCTGTTCTGAATGTCTGCAGTGTGTGGAAAAATGTGAGGCTGATTGTATTGACCATCAAATGGAAGATCAGCAACTGGAAATAGATGTCGGCTCGGTTATTTTGAGCCCGGGCAGCGACCTTTTTTCTGCCGGGACCAAGCCCGAATTTGCCTATAACCGCCAGGATAATGTGCTGACCAGCATTGAATACGAGAGAGTTCTCAGCGCTTCAGGTCCCTTTGCCGGCGAAATTCTAAGACCCTCCGATCAGCAGCATCCCCGAAAAATAGCCTTTATTCAGTGTGCCGGTTCCCGGGATTATTCCTGCGATCAGAATTACTGCTCCTCGGTCTGCTGCATGTACACCATCAAGCATGCTCTGATTACCCTGGAGCACAGCGAAGATGTGGAGATCGATATTTATTATATGGATATTCGGGCCTACGGTAAGGGGTTTGAAAGGTATTTTAACCGGGCTCAGGAAACTGAGGGTATCAACTTTATCCGCTCCCGGGTCTCCGGGATTGAGGCTGGCAGCCGGCCTGGTGATTTAAAACTGCAGGTTACTGACGGAGATGGCGGTTTTGCCGAGGAGGAATATGAGCTGGTGGTTCTGGCCAGCGGCCTGACGGCAGATAAAGAGGTCAGGGATCAGCTGCAGAGGCTGAAAATCCGCACCAATAAATACGGCTTTGCTGCCGGAGATGAGTTTGATCCTCTGGCTACCAGCCGGGAGGGCATCTATGCCTGCGGCATAGTAAACGGCCCCAAGGATATACCCGAGACCGTAATTGAAGCCAGCGGCGCTGCTTCTCTGGCAGCCAGATTGCTGGCTCCTGCCAGAGATACTCTGACCAGGGAAAAGGAGTACCCTCCAGAAAAAGAACTGGGAGAGGAGCTCAGAATTGGGGTGTTTATCTGCCACTGTGGAATAAATATTGGAGGAGTAATTGATGTCCCGGCAGTGGTTGAGGATGCCGGACGGATGGAAAATGTTGTTATAGCCGAAGATAATCTCTATTCCTGCTCCCAGGATTCTCTAGACAGGATTAAAGAGCATATTGTCGAGCATGATCTCAACAGAGTGGTGGTGGCTTCCTGCACCCCGAGAACTCACGAACCCCTGTATCAGGATACGGTTCGGGAGGCTGGTCTGAACCCCTATTTATTTGAAATGACCAATATCAGGGAACAGGCTTCCTGGGTCCATAAGAAGACCCCGGCAGAGGCCACTGAGAAGGCTAAAGATCTGGTAAGAATGGCTGTCAGCCGGGCCGGCAGGAAAGAACCTGTTTATACCAGCACCTTCGAGATCAAGGAGAGGGCTCTGGTGGTTGGTGGTGGTCTGGCCGGGATGACTGCCGCTCTGGAGGTGGCTGAATCCGGTTTTCCGGTGGTTCTCCTGGAAAGAGAGGCTGAGCTGGGTGGACATGCTGCCAGGTTGAACCATTCCCTGGAAGACAGGCCTATCAGGCCCCATCTGGAAAAGCTTAAAGATAAGATTATCAACCATGATTCAATTGAGGTATTTTATGGTCGGGAAATTGATGATATCTCCGGTTTTGTCGGTAATTTTAAGCTGGAGTTAAAGGCCGCGGAGCAGGATTTAAGTGCCGGGGACAGAGGGCTGGAATCAGCAGCAACATCGTTCCGGGAAGAACTACCGGAAGATGAAATGCTGGAGGATAAAATACCGTCAAACAAACTGCGGGAAGAAAAGCCGGAAGAAAATCAGCTGGAAAAAGAACAGCTGGAAAAGGAACAGCTGGAAGAAGAATTTCTGGGAGAAGAAATGCTGGAGGAAGAAATTCTGGAAGAGGAAATTTTGGAAGAGGAAAATCTGGAGATTGAAGCCGGGACAATTATTCTGGCCACCGGCGGCCAGGAATACCATCCGGAAGAGTACTGTTACCAGGAAAGCGAAAGGGTGCTCACCCAGCTGGAGCTGGAAGAGAAGCTCAGCAGCGGGCTTCCTGAGGCTGACAGCATCTATATGATTCAATGTGTCGGCTCCCGGGAGGAAGAGAGACCCTACTGCAGCCGTCTCTGCTGCAGTCAGGCTCTGCGAAATGCCATTTTTATCAAAGAAAGAAGACCGGAAACAGAGATAACAATCCTTTACCGGGAGATGCGAAGTTACGGTTATCATGAGGACCTTTACCGCCGGGCCAGGAGCCTGGGGATCAATTTCAACCGTTTTACTGGAGAGAGTAAACCGGAAGTTCAGGCTGAAAAAGAAGGTGTCAGTATCAGTTATTATGAGCCGCTGGTCGACCGGGAGATCAGAGATGAAACTGATCTGCTGATTTTGTCTCCAGCTATTCTACCCCGGGAGGACAATCACAAATTAAGTCAGATGCTGAAAACACCCTTGAATGAAGATAATTTCTTCCTGGAAGCTCATGTTAAGCTCCGTCCCGTTGATTCATCAACCGAGGGTATCTTTATCTGCGGGCTGGCCCATTCGCCGAAAAATATAACCGAATCCATCGCTCAATCCCGGGCTGCTGCTATGCGGGCAGTGTCAATTCTTTCCCGGGGTGAGCTGGAAAGCACCGGAATTGTGGCCTCCGTCAAGGAACGATTATGCACCGGCTGCGGTATCTGTGTGGAAACCTGCCCCTATAATGCCAAGGAGATTGACAGGGAGAAGATGGTAGCGGAGGTTAATGAGGTGCTCTGTCAGGGTTGCGGCGCCTGTTCAGCTGCCTGCCCCAGTGGGGCTTCAAGACATTTAGGGTTCCAGAAGCAGGAGATACTCGCCATGCTGGAGGAAACAATTTAGGGTTTTAAATGGCTGTTTTCTAGATGGTAAATTTCTTAATGGAAGCTTTCTAACTGACAGATTCTCAAATAGGAACATTTTTGATAGGAGTATACGAGCTGGCAGAATTCTTAATGGGAATATTGTTTTTAATGGGGGCATTCTAGCTGGCAGAATTCTTAATGGGAATATTGTTTTAATGGGGGCATTCTAGCTGGCAGATTTCTTAAAGGGAAGATTCTTGATGGGAGTTTAATGAAAGTTTTGCTATTCAGTTACATTTCATAAATGGAAAATTATGT
>SL_5KL_010_SEDDRAFT_10000227_pt1 | contig 35838 bp, 33 predicted proteins | sample SodLakKL_010_SED_FD_9118 | JGI IMG/M metagenome (IMG submission 9118)
TTCCCTCCTTTACCCCTCCACTTTACCCACTCGCGCGGACTCGGGCCATGCGCTATGGTGGTCCTATGGCTGAACTCAACGTATGTGGCGGAACTGTGGTCACCCCGCGCGGAGCGCGGCGGGCGGACCTGCTCATCCGGGACGGGCGCATCGCCAAGGTTGGACGTGTGCCCCCCGGGGTGAGGCAGGAAAGCGCCCACGGCCTGGTCGTGCTCCCCGGTGCGGTGGATGCTCATGTGCATTTCTCGCTGCCGGTGGGCGGCACACACACGGCCGACGACTTCCGCACAGGCACTCTGGCAGCGGCGAGCGGGGGTGTAACGACGGTGATCGACTTCACGTTGGGTGCGGCCGACGTGTCCCTCCCCGAGGCAATCGAGCGCCGGTTGGACCAGGCCTCGGATGCCGTGGTCGACTACGCCCTGCGCGGGGAGATGATCGGGTGGTCGGGGGAACGGGGGCAGGAGCTTGATCAGGCACGGGCGCTGGGGGTTCGCGCGTTCAAATTCTACTTGAGCTATGCCGAATCGGGCCGACGCACACCGCTTGGGGTCCTGCGAGGAGCGATGGAGGCGATTCGTGAGCTGGGCGGAGTGGCCATGGTCCACGCGGAAGCCCAAGAGTTAACTGTCCCGGAAGGAGGGCCGACACCTGCCGCTCGTCCCGTGGTGGCCGAAGCCGTGGCCGTGGCCGAGGCGGGAGAGCTGGCCGCCGACACCGGCTGTCGGACGTACATCGCTCACATATCCAGCGCTGCGGGGTTGTCCGCCCTGCGTGCCGCCCAGGGGCGGGGAGCGCCCGTGGTGGGGGAAACATGTGCTCAGTATCTGTTTCTCACCGAAGAGGTCTATCGCAGGGACGGGGGCTACCTGTTCTCCGTGGTGCCACCGCTGAGGACGCAGCGGGATCGAGACGCCTTGTGGCGGGGGCTCCGGCGTAATGCGTTTCAGGCTGTCTCCACCGACCACTGCCCGTTCACCAAGAGCCAGAAACGCCTGGGCTGGGAATACCCGGCTATGTTGCCCGCAGGGCTCCCGGGGGTGGAGCTGTTGCCGTCGCTCCTCTTATCCGGCGGGTGGGCCGGAGGGGGACTGTCACTCAAACAGGTTGCATGGTACCTTGGCGAGGGGCCTGCCCGTGCGTTCGGCCTATGGCCCAGAAAAGGCGCGATCGTGCCCGGAGCGGATGCGGACCTTCTCCTCTGGGACCCTGTCGGCTACCGCGTGGTCCAGGAACACGAGATGGTAAGCAAGGCGGACTTCTCGCCCTATGCCGGCCTGGAGCTGGCCGGGCGCCCTGTAGGCGTCCTTTCCCGAGGAGAATGGCTGTATCGGGAGGGAGAATTCCTGGGCACCCCGGGCCGAGGCCGGTTCGTGCCGTGGACGGAGGGGCGCGCGAGTGTATTTGCTTGACTTGTCCTCCAAAGAGTTGGAGAACCTACTGCATGCCCGAGGGCAGCCTCCATATCGAGCCCGGCAGATCTGGAAGTGGCTGTGGGAGAAGCTGGTTGTCGACTTCGCCGAGATGACGGACCTGCCCCGCGAGCTTAGGGAGTCCATGAACCAGGAGTTCGGTATCGACCCGGTCGCCCCAGGGCCGGTGCGGGTTGACCGCAGTGAGCGCACCGAGAAGGCCCTTCTTACGCTCGCCGACGGGGAGACGGTGGAAGCGGTACTCATGCCGGAAGGGGTCAGGCGTACGGTGTGCGTTTCCACCCAGGTCGGTTGCCCTGTCCGCTGTACATTCTGCGCCACCGGACAGTCTGGTTACGTGCGCAACCTTACCTCGGGGGAGATCGCTTCCCAGGTGCTTCACTTCGCCCGCCGGCTGCGTGCGCGGGGCGAGCGGGTGACCCACGTCGTGGTCATGGGAATGGGTGAGCCCATGTACAACTACGAGGCCACGATGAAAGCGGTGCGTGTGTTGAACGACCCTCGGGGGTTCGCCCTGGGGGTCCGGCGGTTCACCGTCTCCACGGTGGGGGTGACCTCGGGGATACGCAGGCTGGCCTCGGAACACATGGAGCTGAACCTGGCTGTATCGCTGCACGCACCGTCGGACGAACTGCGGGCCCGGCTGATCCCCGGCGCAGATCGGTGGCCGCTGGAGGACATCGTGGCTGCGGCGGACGCGTACGCTGCGGCGAGCGGACGTCGGGTGAGCTACGAGTACGTACTGCTCGCCGGGGTCAACGACGCACTCCAGGAAGCGCGTCGGCTGGCCCGTCTCCTGCGGGGGCGGCTGGCACACGTGAACCTGATCCCATTCAACCCTTCGCCCGAACTTACCTACGAGCGACCGACCGCGGCCCGGGTGGACGAGTTTCGCCGTACGCTGCTCGATCAAGGCGTGGACATCACGGTCCGCCGTTCACGCGGCGTCCGCATCGCTGCCGGCTGCGGGCAGTTGCGGGCGGAGCGCTAGAAGCGAACCGTCAGCGTGCCCCGGTAGGCCGGGCCGAGGACCTGATGAGGCTGCACGGCCCAGTCAAGCTGGAGGGACGCCAGGCGAGCGGACATCCCGAAGGCGGCCCCTGCGGGGCCCACACCGGCCCGGAGGGCCAGGCCTTCCATCCACAGTTCACCGCCTGCGCGTACGCTGAGCCGGTTCTCCCCAAGGCCCTCCACGGCAGCCGTCAGGCGGCCGGCGAACGGGTCCCTCACGGGAAGCTCGAGCGCCGCCCCCACAACGAACCCCCGGGGCCAGGGGACGCTGTAGCCCCCATCCGCGGCAAGGTCCTCGGACAACACAGCCTCCGCCAGCACCCCGACTGTGACGCGGCCGCGCCACAGCAGTCCCAGGTCAACGGCCCATCCCATCTCTTCGCCCGGCGTCACGGCACGTACGGCACGGGCTCGTGCTCCCGCGGCTGCCCCCTCCCACAGCGGGACCCCGACGGACAGCGCTCCGCCCATGGCCATATAGCGGAGGTTGTCTCCAATGGGGCCCGAATCGACCACCGACAGCACGCCGCCCAGCCATGGTCCGCCTGCGCCCACCGCGGTGACCGACACGTCTCCGAACTGTTGGGCATGGGTAGCGGTGAGCCCCCAGCGGGCCAGGCCGGCCAACCCCGCCGGGTTATACAAGACGGCCCACTCATCGTCGGCCACCGCCAGCATGGCCCCACCCAGGCCGATGGCCCGTGCGCTGTGGGCGACCTCCAGGGGCATATCAACGCCATGGTAGGCCTGCACTGAGAACGACAGCGCGAACACTGCGGCCAACACAACCAACGCCCTCATCGGTGGACCACCAACCGCTGGATCTCCGATGTCTGTTGGTCGGTCACCAACACCACAAGGTACAACCCGTCTGCCACCAGTCGGTTCCAGTCGGTGTGCAGGCCCCACACGAGCTCGCCCTGTTCGTCGGTGATCTCTTGGGTGAAGATTCGCCTGCCGGTCAAATCATAGACGTGCAACCGGCCTCTGTCGGTGCCCTCAGGGAGGCGATAGCGCATCGGGGACTCCGTGCTCACCGGGTTTCGCAGAAGCTCCAGTTCCGGCCGGTCCTCGGGCAGCGGGGGGAGCACCTCTTCAGGTAGCCGTTCCACCGCCGCTGCGGCATCGAGCTTCCCCGCACCCCATCTAGTTGGGCTTCCTGTATACTGATCCCTCCTGGCGCTTTCGATGAGCGCATCGGCGACCTCCTGCCAATCGAGGTTCTGCTCGGCGCTCAGCAGAAGTGCGGCCGCCCCGGCCACATGGGGGGCGGACATGCTTGTCCCAGCCTGCATTCTGTACTCCCCTCCTGGCAGTCTGAGCCAACCCGGCACGTGTCCCTCCACCGGGGCGGACAGCGGCGCGGCGATCCACGCCCCCGGAGCGGTCAGGTCCGGCTTGGGGCGCCCGTCCCGCGTCGGACCGCGGGAGGAAAACGAGGCCAGCGCACCCACAGTGTAGTTGGGTTGCGTGTCGACGGACTGCCACGTGTTCTTGGTCGTGTAGGCCCCCACGGCGATCACCCGGTGTGCGGTGGCCGGCTCGCTGATCGTGAAATTGCTGTCGCCTTGCGGGAACCTGCCCGCCTGGTCGCGGGTCACCCAGGCGTCCACCCGCCCTCCCTGGTCCAGCGGGTCCAACGTGATCGCCCATTGGGACTGCTGGGCTGCGTTGGTCAGGGCGAGGTAGATCTCCTTGTCGTCGTTGCGCGGGTCACGCTCCAAGGGATTGTCCAGGTACACATTGCCCGAGGGCGTATTCAAGCCGGCCGTGTGGCCAGGCCAGGCGGTCACCGATTCTCCTCCCGGGGCAGTTACTGTGACGGCAAACGAAGCGTCGCCGTCGTGCCAGAACTCAACCTCTACCGTGCTTTCCCGTGCTTGGAGGTCCCAAGTGGTCGTGGCGCCCACATTGGCGCCCACATGAATCCTCTTGTCCCCTTCATTCCCTTCCCCTTCATTCCCTGCGGCCACCACCACCGCCCGGCCGGCGATGCTCCTCCCATTCTCCACCAGCAATTCGGAGATACCCCGGTCGAACAAAGAAGTCCCGTCGTGGGGACCGCTATGTGTGCCGAGGGACAGGTTGACCACGGCGGGGAGGCCGTGATCGTCGGCCACTTGAAACACGAAATCCACTGCATCGACGACATCCTTCGTGGAAAAGGTCGTCTTTACCACCACCAGCTCCGCATCCGGAGCCACGCCCGGAAGACCCGCTGCTCCCCCTCCGGCGGCGATGCCGGCCACGTGAGTGCCGTGTCCCCCGTAGGCCGGAGTGTCATCCCGGCTGGGGGGGTTCCCGATAGCTATCCTTTGTTCCAACTGCCCCCGTGCGTACACGCGCCCGTAGAAGAACCCGTACGGGCCGGCGCTGCCGTCGTAGGACTGGCCTTGGTCCCATAGGGACAGAACACGGGTTCCCTCGGCTTGGCCGTCTCCCGTTCGGTCAACCCGGAAATCCGGGTGCATAAGGTCCAGGCCTGTGTCCACAACGCCGATGATCACGCCCTCCCCGGTCGTCTCTCGCGGTCCGGTCCACGCTTGGTCGGCGCGGACTTCGCCGATCGAAACGTCCAATCGGGGCGACACCGGCCGTGCTGCCTCCACATAAGCCACTGCCGGGTGTTCGGCCAGTGCTTGCAACTGGACCACGTCGGCCAGTCCTGTCAGCACAGGGCCGTGGCTCCCCTGGATCACCAAGCCGGGAAGCGAATCGGTGTGCGCGGCGTGCGTGAGTACCAGCACGCCCACCTGGGCATCTTCCCAGGCGCCTATGGGAAGCTCGCCTAGTTGAGCCGGCGTGAGCTCCTCCTGCAAGTGCACCGGCGGCAGGCGCACGCCGTCCCACGCCAGAGCCAGCGACTGCACCATTTGCCCGGGGGCCACCGTGGACCGGAACTCGGGCGAAGATAAGGCCCGCAATACAGGGTCCAGCCGTGAGGGATGCGTTTCGGCAGCGCCCAGGACGGCTGCGATCAAGACGATGAAGAACAGCAGCCCCAACAGGCGACGTAGCATGTCGGACATTGTACTCCCAGTTATGAACAGGGGGTAGGAGGATTGTTTGCGCGCGCCTCCGGCAAGGGTACAATCCTAACTGGAGAATAAAGGGATGAACGGAAAGCCTCCTGCTCAGCGAAATCTCCGCACCATCGCGATCATGCTGGTGGTGCTCGTGTTCGGTCTCATACTGGTTCAGCAGTTTTGGACCGGCATGGGACCGGCTCCGGAACAGCTCGCTTATTCGAACTTTAGACAAAAGATTAGCGATGGTGACGTCGCACGGGTGGTGATACGGGGGAGCAACGTCTCGGGGGAACTCGTTACGGGGGAACAGTTCGAGACGCAAGGTCCGCCCGAGGATTCCCCGGTGTGGTCCGAGGTAGTGGCAAAGTTAGAGGAGCAGGGTGTGGCCGTGGAGTTCGAGGCGACCGGTGAGGGCGCATGGATGCTTACAGCCCTGATCTGGATCCTGCCCGTCGGGGTGTTGATTGCCCTGTGGGTGTTCATGATGCGGAGAATGCAACAGGGGGGAGGGGCCCTTTCCTTCGGCCAATCGCGGGCGAAGTTGGCCAACAAAGAGTTTACCAAGGTCAGCTTCAAGGATGTGGCCGGGATCAACGAAGTCATCGACGAAACGCAGGAGATCGTAGAGTACTTGCGTGACCCCGACCGGTTCGTGAAGCTGGGGGCACAGATCCCCAAGGGTGTCCTGTTGGTGGGCCCCCCCGGAACGGGTAAGACGCTGATCGCCCGGGCTATTGCAGGTGAGGCGAGCGTCCCGTTCTTCACCATAAGCGGTTCCGATTTCGTGGAGATGTTCGTCGGAGTGGGTGCAGCCCGCGTACGGGACATGTTCCAGAAGGCGAAGTCCAGCGCACCGTGCATCATCTTTATCGACGAGATCGATGCCGTAGGGCGCAAGCGGGGTGCGGGACTGGGCGGCGGTCACGACGAGCGGGAGCAAACGCTGAACCAGCTTTTGGGCGAGATGGACGGTTTTGAACACAACACAGGGGTTATCGTCCTCGCTGCCACCAACCGCCCGGATGTGCTGGATCCGGCGCTGCTCCGACCTGGCAGGTTCGACCGGAAGATCGTGGTCCCGCGGCCCGACCTCAACGGGCGGGAGCAGATTCTCAACATCCACTGCCGCAACAAGAAGCTGTCCGATGATGTGAATCTGGCACGGTTGGCCCGAAGGACGCCGGGCTTCGTGGGCGCAGACATCGAGAATCTATGCAACGAGGCTGCCCTGTTGGCGGCCCGGGCGAGAAAGGAGCACATCGAAGCGGTCGATTTCGAGGAGGCCCTCGACCGGGTGTTGACGGGATTGCGTCGGCGGGGCTTGTTCATCACCGAGAGGGAGAAGCGTCACATTGCCTATCACGAGGCCGGGCACGCGCTGCTCGGCTGGCTTCTGCCCAACACCGATCCGGTGCACAAGATCTCCATCGTGCCTCGTGGTGACGGTGTGTTAGGGTTCACGTTGCAGCTTCCGGAAGAAGACAGATACATCATGGTTCGGGATGAGCTTGTGGACAGGTTGACCGCCCTGCTTGGCGGGCGGGTGGCCGAGGAGATGGTTTTTGAAACCCGTACTACGGGCGCCCAGGATGATCTGAAACAGGCGACGCAGCTCGCCAAGCGGATGGTCGTCGAGTACGGTATGTCCGATGGGCTGGGTCCGATGAGCCTCGCCCAGGAGCGGACCAACGTGTTCTTGGGTGAGGAACTGGTGCGCAGCGACGAACACTCGGAGGAACTATCGGCCACGGTGGACAAAGAGGTCCGCAAGCTCCTCGACCAAAGCTATGCCACCGCCAAGGACCAGCTTTCCCGCAACCGTGCGGCTTTGGACCGCTTGGCGGAGGAACTCGGCCGGCGGGAGACCATCGATGGCAGGGAGTTGGACGAACTTCTGAAGGACCTCGCTCCCGAACCCACTGCATGACCACGCGCCGACTGGCTCTGCTGGGCGCTACAGGTTCGATAGGCATTCAGGCGCTTGATGTGGTGCGAAAGCTCCGGGCCGAGGGGTACCCCCTATCCATCACGGCGATGGCCGCGGGATCTCGCGTGGAACCGTTGGCCGCGGCTGCCCGCGAGTTCGATGTGCGGGCCGTGGGCGTGGCCGGGCCGTCGGAAGCCGCGGCTGTTCAGGGGCTGCTTCCCGGCGACGTGGAGGTTGTGCACGGAGCGGATGGGCTCACGGCGCTGGCCGGTAGGGACGATGTGGACGTCGTGCTGAACGCCGTGGTGGGGGCGGCGGGGCTGCGGGGTACGCTGGCCGCCCTTGAGGCGGGGAAGACGCTGGCCTTGGCCAACAAGGAGTCTCTCGTGGTTGGCGGGGAACTTGTCGCCGCAACCGGTGCTGGGGTGGCGGGCATCGTGGCCGTTGATTCGGAGCATGCCGCACTACAACAGTCGGTACAGGGGATGGCAAAGGAGCACATCGAGCGCCTATGGATCACCGCCTCCGGGGGTGCGTTCCGTGAGCGCCCCTTGGATGCCTTGGAGTCGGTGACCCCCGACGAGGCACTTCAGCATCCCACGTGGAACATGGGTCCACGAATCACGATCGACTCAGCCACCTTGGTCAACAAAGCATTCGAGGTCATCGAAGCCCGCCATCTGTTCAACGTGCCGTGGGACAAGATCGGGGTGCTCATGCACCCGCAGTCGGTCATTCACGGGTTGGTCGAACTGGTGGACGGGTCGGTGCTGGCGCAGATGGGCCCGCATGATATGCGCATTCCGATCCGCTACGGGCTGACGTTCCCCGAGCGTCTCCCGGAGCCTCCGGCGCGGTTGGCGCTGGGGAATCTTTCCCTAGAGCTGTCGCTGTTGCCCCCGGACCGCTACCCGGCATTCTGGATCGTGGTGGAAGCGGGAAAAGAAGGGGGAACCGCCCCCGCGGTGGTCAACGCAGCCGATGAGGTACTGGTGGACGCCTTCCTTCGTGGCCGCATAACGTACACGGCCATCGCCCGGGGGTTGGAGGAGGTGCTGGCGCGGCACACAGTGGGTCCGGGAGACTCACTCGCCGAGCTGGAGGAGGCTGATGCCTGGGGACGACAGCAGGCGCTGCGTTTTGTGGAGGGCGATGAATGAGGTGCATACAATGAGTGCCATGACGCTCACAAGACGCACGGATTACGGTGTGCGCATACTGTACGAGTTGGCATCCGACCCCGACCGGTACACCTCCGCCCGCGAGCTGGCCGATCGCCATCGGGTCCCGGAGGCGTTCTTGCGCAAGATCCTGATGGATCTTCGGCAGGCAGGGATCGTTGTTGCCCAGCGCGGGCGCACAGGCGGGTACAGGCTGGCCGATGAACCCGGCAACATCAGCCTGGGGCAGGTGTTGGATGCGCTGAACAGCCAAGTGGTGCGATTGCCGTGCATCGTGGGCACTGAGTGCCTCCAGGACGGGACGTGTCTCGTCTGGCCGCTATGGCGCTACTTGGAGCAACGCTTTAACCGTGAACTGGACAGCATCGACCTTTCGATGGTCGTGGAACTGGGACAACAAGCGGACGGCTCGAACAGGCGCTCAGACGGTGGCTCCAATGGAGAAGGCTAACAGGAGCGCCAGGAACCAGTGCGCGCTTTGCGGACAGCGTAAGGGTGAACGTTCTTGCGCTGCCTTGGCCGAGCAGATCTGCGGGCCTTGTTGTGGCAAACACAGAAGGAAGACGGTGCAGTGCGTGCCTAGCTGCCACCACCTTGTGGCGGCCGAACGTCAGGTGCGCCAGCGGCGTGCGCGAGAACTCGCGCAGGCGTGGGGCGAATGGCAAGCCCAGCTGTCGGCCGGGGGACATGATGAGCTGTGGCGTTATGTAGAGGCTCTAGCTCGCATCCTGGCCCAGTTGCTTCACCAGGCCGATGCCGACGACGCTCACGCCGAGGCCGCGTTGAGACACCTGGCGCAGACCCTGTCGCCGATTACCATGGTCGGGGCGGCCCCGCCGTTGGTGGGGCGGATGCTCACCGATACGTTGCTGCCTGCGGTTGAGGGAGGGAGGCTTTCCGCGCCCCGGCTGCGCGATGCGACGATGGCAGCGGCCGATTGGTTGGCCGACTACCGGCGGGAGGAGGAACCGCGACGATTTGTCGACGGACTGTTGGGGTTGATGGCGCCGCAGGAGGAGGAACAGCCCAGGCGGGGGATCATCGAACGGCCCTGAACCATCTGTGGAGCCCCAGGGCACGCATCGTCAGTGCATACACGGCCACACCCAGTGGAACTCCCACGAACACCTGGACCCAAGGCCCATGCGGTGAAAGGAACCACCTGTCGGCCGCGGCCAAAGTAAGCCCCAGGGTTGCTGCGCCTGCTGCCGCCCCCAGCACCGGCGGCCAGGGGAACCAGCCCCGGCCGCGGCGCAAAAGCAGCAGTCCCAGGGCCAGGGCATTCACCCACCCAGCCAGTCCCGTAGCGAGGGCCAACCCGAACGTCCCCCACGGTTCGACCCACCAGATGTCCAGCCCGATGTTGACCGCGACGGCCAGCGAACCCGTGAGGACGGGGATCGCCGGACGTCCCAGACCGTAAAACGCCCGCGAGAAAAGGTACACCATCGTGTACGCCCATACCCCGGAAAGGTAGGCTGCCAGCGCAGCGTAGGTCCGGGCGCTATCGTGCGCGGTGAATGCCCCGTGTTCGAACAGAAGCTGGATGATCGGCCGTCCCAGTGCCAGAAGACCGGCCATGGCCGGCAGGATGAGCAACGTTCCCAGGCCCAGACCCTGCCTCAGTGCATCCCGAAACGGACCTTGGAGGCCTTCGCTTGCGTTGCGGGCGAACCGGGGCAGGGCGGCGGTGGCCACCGAGACGGCCACAATGCCTATCGGAAACTGAAACAAGCGCATCGCGTACTGCAGTGTCGAGATCGCCCCCTCAGCCAAGTAGGAGGCGAGGCGGGTGTCCACCAACACGTTCACCTCGGCCATAGCCACGCCGCCCAGCACCGGAAGCAGTCGCTTGCCCATCTCCCGCAGTTCCGGCCGCGGTGGCCACGGTCTGGGCAACGGTCCCACGTGCCCACGGAGAAAGGGGAGCTGAATGAGCAGCATCCCTCCGGCCCCGGCCAGCAGTCCAAACACAAGCGCGCCGATCGACGGTCGAACGAGCGGGGCCAACAGTAGCGCCCCGCCGATCATAGCCACGTTGGGGAGCGCCGGAGACAACGCGGGCACGAAGAATCGGCCATTGGCATTGAGGATTCCCGAAGCCAAAGATGCCAGCGATACCAAGCCTAACACGGGGAAGATCCACCGCCCCAACGTGACAGCCAGTTGAAGCTGTTCGTCGGGGAACCCGGCCGCCAACAAGGGTACGTACCAGCGGGCGGTCCACGCGCCAAGTGCAGATACGATCGGAAGCAGCACCAACAGAGCGGAGAACGTGTGGGCGGCTACCACCTGTGGCTGTCCGCGGCTCTGGGCTCGGCCGTACACGGGGAGGAAGGCTGCGGCCAGACCTCCCTCGCCGAGGAGACCTCGCAGCAGGTTTGGAACGAAAAACGCCGCCAAGAATGCATCATAGGCGGCGGTAGCCCCGAACACGTGGGCTATCGCAACGTCTCTGCCCAGCCCGAACACCCGTGATACCGCTGTGCCGAGGGCCGCCCGGAGTGCGTCCCCGGTCAACGGGCGCACGGCTTCCTCAGGACGCCGGGTTTACGACGATGCTGATGTCGGCGGTGATGTCTTCGTAGATGTTGACCCGAGCGGGGAACTCGCCCAATGTATCGATGGCGTCCATGTCGATCCGATCGGGGGACACTTTCTCCCCGAAGAGCTGCTCGATCTCCTTGGCCACATCCGGAGGGCGCACGGTCGCGTATAGACGATCTTCGTCGTGCACTCGGCGCTCGAATTCCAACCGGGCGCCGCTGAGCTTCTCGGACAGCATCTCGGCCCGTGTCCGCCGATCGGCAAGCTCTCGCCTGTACTGCTCGCGCAGGTTGGCATAGCGGGTCATCTCGTGCTCGGAGGGCGGTACGGCCAATCGCTGGGGTAGGAGGTAGTTGCGGGCGTACCCGGGTCTGACCTCCACCACGTCGCCGGGCACCCCCAGTGTGGAGACCTCTTTGATCAACAGGACCTTCATCGATATCACCCCTTCTGCCGGGCACATAGTAGACGCCCCCGCCTCGGTATTCAACAGGGAGTCCGCCCGCATGTGCGCCGTTTGACCCACCGCTGTGTTGATATACTCTGGAGGGATGTCGTTTGAGTGGGCCGCCGCAGGCAGAGACCGCCCCGTGTTGGTGATGGGGGTATTGAACACCGCCCCGGACTCTTTTTCCGATGGAGGGCGGTTCACCGATCCCGAGGCGGCCGTCGCCCACGGCGTGCGTATGCAGAACGAGGGCGCCGATGTTGTGGACGTCGGAGGAGAGTCGACCCGCCCCGGAGCACAACCGATATCGACCGAGGAAGAACTGTCCCGGGTGCTGCCCGTGGTGGAGCGGCTGGTGCACGAGTTGAGGGTGCCGTTGTCGGTGGACACGTCCAAGGCACAGGTCGCCGAAGCGGCCCTCGAGCGCGGCGTGCGGATCGTGAACGATCCCACCGCCCTGCGTGGCGATCCGGACATGGCCCAAGTGGTGCGCAAGCACGATGCAGGGCTCGTCGTGATGCATATGTTGGGGACGCCGGCCACCATGCAGCACGAGCCACGGTACGAAGACGTGGTTCGAGAGGTCTGCTCGTTTCTCAAGGAGCGCCTTCACGCGGCCCAGGAGGCCGGCATCCGGCGAGAACGGATAGTACTTGATCCGGGCATTGGCTTTGGAAAGACGGTGGAACATAATCTAGAACTGATTCGAGGCCTGGGGCAACTGCGGCAGCTGGGCCAGCCGGTCCTTGTGGGTCCGTCGCGAAAGAGGTTCATCGGCACGCTGTTGGACCTTCCCGTCGATCAGCGCGTCGAGGCCACGATTGCCGCATGCGTGGCAGCGGTGATCAACGGAGCCGATGCCGTGCGGGTACACGATGTGAAGCCTGTGCGTCGGGCGGTCGACCTAGCGGTGCACCTCAGGTCCAGGGGGAGGTCTTGATGAGGATCGATCTGAAGGAACTGCGCGCTTATCCTGGCCGGTCTGTGCAAAGCGAGGAGCAAGAGGTGCTGGAGGACCTCGTGTGGTGCGATGAGCCACTGCCGCTGATCGGTGCCGTCCGGGTGACGGCCTCGGCGTTCTACGACGAGAAGCGGGTGTTCCTTACGTTGAATGTAGCGGGGACCAGCGTTCGCTGTTGTTCCCGCTGCCTGCTCGAGTTCGAGGAGGATTTCGAGCGCGAAGAGCTCTTGGAACTGGAGCTCGAGGATCCGAAGGCACCGTACATCGAGATCCGCCCCTGGATTGCCGCCGGCGTAAGGCTCGCCGTCAGCCCACGCCCGTTGTGTCGGGATGATTGCCGTGGCCTGTGCGCTGGATGCGGGGCGGACCTCAACGTGGAGGAGCACCGGGAAGGGTGCGTGGAGGTCTCCCGAACCCCCGACCCGCGGTTGGAGAAGCTGAAGGAGCTTCTGTGACCAGCGGGCGGGTCCTGGGTGTCGACCCGGGGCTGACGGCCACGGGCTATGGAATTGTGGAGGCCAATGGTGATCAGTTCGTTACCATCGCTGCAGGAACGGTGCGGCCGCCGGCCAAGGCCTCGCTGCCTGATAGGTTGGGAGACATACATACGCAGCTCATGGAACTCATCGAGACTTTTGACCCGCGCGTGGTTGCGGTCGAGGAGGTGTATCTGGCCCGCAACGCCCCGTCGGCCATGCTTACCGCCCAGGTGTTGGGGGTGGTGAAACTGTGCGCCCGGGGCTGCGATCTGCGGTCCTATGCGCCCCGGGAGATCAAAAAGTGGGTCTGCGGAACGGGGGCGGCGCCCAAAGAACAGATGATGGGCATGATGGCACACCTGTTGAAGCTCAGGGAGGTGCCGGGTGATCACGCGGCGGATGCGCTGGCCGTGGCCCTGTGCGCGATCATGGACGGACGCCCATGAACCTCCTGCAGGCGCTGGGGATAGAGGATGTCCCCGAGCGACTGTTGGTGATAGACGCGTATTCGGCATTGTATCGCTCTTTTCATGCGCTACCCGAGCTTGCTACCAGTCACGGAGAGCCCGTTCAAGCCGTGTACGGGCTGCTCAAGACGCTGCTTATGGCGGTGAGGCAGTACCCTTCTCGGTACCTCGCTGTGGCGTTTGACTCCAGCGAGCCCACTGTGCGACACGAGGCATTTGCCGACTACAAGGCCACCCGCGTGGAGATGCCCGATGCATTGGCCCGTCAGCTGCCTCGAGCCAAAGAATTGCTGGATGCTCTGGGCATTGCGCGTTTGCAGATCCCCCGCTATGAGGCGGACGACATCATGGCCGAGTTGGTCCGGCAGGCACGCCAGGCCGGTGTAGAAACCCTGTTGCTGACGGGAGACAAGGACATGGCGCAGGTGGTGGGAGCGGGCGTCAAGCTCTTGCGTCCAGGGCGCCGTCCCACTGATCGATTGCAGCTTATGGATGCCTCGGGGGTGGAAGAGCGGTTCGGCGTCCCCCCCGAGCGGATGGTGGATCTCTTGGCGTTGGTGGGGGACAGCTCGGACAACATCCCCGGTGTGCGAGGAGTGGGGGAGAAGGGAGCCCGGGACCTACTGGCGCGCTATGGTTCCCTGGAGAAGGCACTGGACTCTGCCCCGTCCCATCCCAACCGAAGGGTGGCACAGGCGCTGATCGAGGGCAGGGAATCCGCCCTGTTGTCCAAAGAGCTGGTGCGCCTACAGCTGCCCGAACTGGACCGGACCGTGTACGAGCTGGAGCTTGGCGAATGGGAAACAGAGTCCGTGTATCGTCAACTGCACGAACTAGAGTTCAAGACGATCCTCGCCGAGCTCGGCGTCGACGCCCCTGCCCCGGCGCTGGAGAGCGCAGTAGTGTCGGACGAGCAAGGGTTGGCCGCACTGGTGGAGGAACTAACCCGGGTCGACGGGTTTGCCCTGGACCTGGAGACCACGTCCCCCGAACCGCTGAGCGCACGGCTGGTGGGGTTGGCGGTGGCCATTCGAGGAGGGGCGGGTTGGTATGTGCCGGTGGGTCACGAGACAGACGATCCTCAGCTTTCTCCTCAGCACGTGCTCGAGGCGCTGCGGCCTGTGCTGGAGGGTGAGCGTCCGCAGATATGGGGGCAGAACCTGAAGTACGACATGCAGGTGCTGGCGCGCTACGGTGTTCATCTGCGGGGGGTGTCGTTCGACTCCATGCTTGCTCATTGGCTGCTGAACCCGGACGCACCCTCCCACGGCCTGGAGGCAATCGCGCGCGATGAACTGGGTGAGACGGTGATGAGCTACCGGGAGCTGGTAGGCAAGGAGCAGTCAATCGCCCATGTGCCCACCACGCGGGTGGCCGGCTACGCCGTGGGCGACGCCGAGGTGGTCTGCCGTCTGCGTGCTCCGTTGCTAGAGCAGCTCCGGGCGGCTGAGTTGGAGGGACTCCTTTCCGATGTGGAGCTTCCGCTTATCGACGTGTTGGCGTGCATGGAGCGGACGGGGATTCCGCTCGACGTGGACGAGTTGCGCCGCCAGGGAGCGGAGCTGGAGTCCATGTTGGACAGACTGCGTCAAGAGCTGTTCGCTCTGGCCGGGGGCGAATTCAACCCCGGCTCCGTGCCCCAAGTGAGGGAGGTCCTGTACGAGCGCCTAAAGCTTCCGGTCATCTCTCGCACAAAGACCGGACCATCCACCGATGCGCATGTCCTCCGTGAACTGGCTGTCCGACACGAGCTTCCGGCCAAGCTGATCGCCTATCGAGAGCTGGAGAAGCTGCGCAACACGTACATCGAGAAACTCCCTACGCATGTCCGTCCGGAAAGCGGCCGGGTGCACACGTCGTTCAACCAAACGGGAACCGCCACAGGCCGCCTGTCGTCCTCCGACCCCAATCTGCAGAACATCCCGTCGCGCCATCAGGTGGGCGTCGACATCCGCCGCGCGTTCGTGGCACCGCAAGGAAAGGCGTTCCTGGCTGCCGATTACTCGCAGGTCGAGTTGCGTGTGTTGGCGCATTTCTCGGGCGACCAGGCACTACAGGAGGATTTCCGACGAGGAGAAGACCTTCACCGGCGTACTGCGGCCCGGTTGTTCGGGGTGAATGAAGATCAGGTGGATGACAGAATGCGAGCCCAGGCCAAGCGGGTCAACTTTGGGATCGTCTACGGGATCAGCCCCTACGGACTGGCCCGCGACCTAGGGCTGTCGCAGGAGCAGGCGAAGGGGTTGATCGATCGGTTCTTCGGCGCCTATCCATCCGTAAAGCAATACCTGGATCGGCTGGTGGCACAAGGAAAGCAAAGAGGCTATGCCACCACCCTGCTGGGCAGGAGGCGACAGCTTTCCGGGTCACGCGCCGACCGCCGTGTTCGAGGCTACGATGAACGGAACGCGGTGAACACACCGATCCAGGGTTCGGCTGCCGATGTGATGAAGCTGGCGATGCTCGAACTCCATGCCCTTTCGAAGAGGGGACAGCTCCCAGGCGACATGGTGCTGCAGGTACACGATTCGCTCGTGTTCGAGGTTGAGGGTGGCGAGGTCGACCGTGTGGGGAAGCAAGTCCAGCGGACGATGGAGGGCGTGGTTGAACTGGACGTCCCCCTGGACGTGGAGATCAAGGTCGGTCGTTCATGGGGAGATCTCTAACGCCTGCCTGACAAGAGAAACGTCCCCCGTAAGGTAACGGAGACGTCGCTGCGGTCCTGGGAGCGGTTCACATGCCGCCTGCGAGTACAAGTGTCCTTGACGCGTTTCCCTGCTCGAGTGTAGTATGCATTACTTAGAAGCTGCATCTGCGGTTTTGGGAGCAGATGTGGAACGCATATTCTCGGGGGGGAAGATGAGCCGAGCGAACAAAATCCGATCGGCGGTGGTTCAAGGTCTCAAAGTCGTGCTCCTCCTGGGTGCTTCGCTGGCGCTGCTGGCCGGCTGCGCTCGGGTGGCGGCAGAGATAGACCGCGCCAACCCCGCTGAGCGCATAGAAACACAGGTTGGTGAAACGGTCACGCTATCGGTGACCTTCACCAACACGGGCAACCGGGCACGGGAGTTCATCGCGCGCGCAGTTGTGCTGGACACCGACGAGGCTGTCGTTCGTTCGTATGAGCAAAAGCTAGGCCAGCCTCTGGAACCCGGTGAGGAAGCGACGGTGGAGTGGGACCATGAACCTCGGGCGGCGGGCGAGTACCACCTTGCATTCGATGTGTGGCGTGACGGTGAGACCCTATTGGACCAACTGACTCATACTGCGGAAGCACGGCTGATCGTGCAGGATGAGGAGCCCGAGGACGAAGATGAAGAGATTGCCGAGGCCATCTTCGAAGATGGCGATCGGGTAAGGGTTACGGACAGCGGGTTGCGTGTGCGCGTGGGCCCGGGCTTGGACGAATCTCGGGTTGCCAGTCCGCACTATGACGGCGGTTTGGCCGCAGGAACCACCGGAAGGGTGGTCGACGGTCCCGTCGAGGCCGACGGCCATATCTGGTGGCGCATCGACTACGCCATCGGCGTGGTCGGATGGTCGGTCCAGGAGTTCCTGGAGCACGTCGACGGGAACGGCTAAGGCAGCCGCAGCACCGGTTGGCGGGCCGCTCGGGCCTCGTCGAGCCTCCGCACCGGGGTCGTATGGGGAGCCTGTTTCAGAATGTCGGGCTGCTCCCGCGCTTCCTGTGCGATGCGGGTCATCGCCTCCGCGAAGGCATCCAGCACCTCTCGTGGCTCGGTCTCCGTGGGCTCCACCATCAACGCCTCGTTGACGATCAGCGGAAAGTACACCGTTGGGGGATGGAACCCGTAGTCCATGAGGCGTTTGGCGATATCCATCGTGCGCACATCGCCCAGACCCTGGCCGGACAGCACGAACTCGTGCTTGCACAAGCCTCCATAGGGAAGGCGGAACACCTTTTCCAGCTTCACACGTAGGTAGTTGGCAGCCAGCACGGCGCCGGCCGACACCTCCCTAAGACCTTCGTCTCCCATCTGCAATATGTAGGCCAGCGCCCGAAGGCAGACCAAGAAGTTTCCGTGGTAGGGATGCACGCGGCCGATGGACTGAGGTCGGTCCCAGGACAAGCGATACGTGTCCCCATCAAGCACCACATCGGGAAGCGGCAGGTATGGGGCCAGCGTGTCCGATACGGCCAACGGCCCTGCGCCCGGGCCTCCGCCGCCGTGCGGGGTGGAGAACGTCTTGTGCAGGTTGAAGTGGAAGATGTCCGCGCCCATGTCCCCAGGAAGAGCCCGGCCCAGGAACGAGTTTAGGTTCGCTCCGTCGAAGTAGGTCAACCCGCCCGCCTCGTGCACCAGGCGGCTTATCTGCGCTATCTCGTTCTCGAATATCCCCAACGTGTTGGGCACGGTAAGCATGATCCCCGCCACCTCGTCGTCCAGTGCGTCGCGCAGCGCGTCCAGGTCCACGGTCCCCCGGGAAGTGGATGGAAGCGAAACCACCTTAAACCCAACCATAGCGGCCGAGGCAGGGTTTGTGCCGTGGGCCGAGTCGGGCAGAAGCACCTTGTGGCGGGTGGGGTACTCCCCGCGCTCCTGGAAATACTTCTTGAGAAGGAGCATCCCCGTGAGTTCACCGTGTGCGCCGGCTGCGGGTTGAAGGGTGATCGCCGGCATCCCTGCGATCCTCCTCAGCAACTCGCCCAGCTCCCACAGGGCCCTCAGAGCTCCCTGGGACTCCTCCGCGGACAGCCCCGGGTGTAGGTGCGCGAACGCCGGCACACGCGCCAGATCCTCGTTCAGTTTGGGATTGTACTTCATGGTGCAGCTCCCGAGCGGGTAGAAGCCGCTGTCCACGCCATAGTTGAGACGGGAAAGCGCGGTGTAATGCCGTACGAGTTCCGGCTGTGATACCTCCGGCAGTCGGGGTGCCTTGTCGCGGCGGGCTTCCTTGGGGATCAGGTCAAGGAGTTCTTCGGCCTCCCGTTTTGCGGACGGCGTGCTGGCCGCCCGCCGGCCGGGTGCTCCGTAGTCGTAGATGGTGCCCAAGGTCAGCTCCCTCCTTCCAGGACGGACACAAAACGGTCCAGTTCGTCGTCGGTTCTTCGCTCGGTTAGTGCCACTCCGATCGCTCCTTCCACCCCTGCCGGGCCAAGGGCACTGGGCGGTAGCACGGCGATGCCGGCCTGTTGAAGCTTGCGGGCCGTTGCTTCCGCATCGGGGCAGCGGAGCACGAACTCGTTGAAGTACGGCCCGTCAAAGGCGAGCGAGTATCCCGGCAGCTCCTCCAGGCGTTTGGCCAGCTCGTGGGCTCGCTCCATGCTGGCCAACGCCACATCGCGTAACCCTTGCGGCCCCAAAGCCGACAGATACACCGTGGCGGCAAGCGCGCACAACGCCGAATTGGTACAGATATTGGACGTTGCCTTTTCGCGGCGGATGTGCTGCTCTCTGGTTTGCAGAGCCATCACATAGCCTTCGTTTCCGTCAGCGTCTACAGTGCGGCCGGAAACCCTGCCGGGCATCCGCCGCAGATGCTGTTGCCGGGTCGCGAACAGTCCCAGCAGAGGTCCGCCAAACCCCAGCGGGATCCCCAGTGGCTGCCCCTCTCCCACCACGATGTCCGCTCCAAACGTCCCCGGGGCCTCAAGCAGGGCCAAGGACACAGGGTTGACGCTGACGATAAAGAACGCATCGCCCAATCGTTCCTTGAGCCCGCGTAGATCTTCGATGCAACCGAAGTAGTTGGGCTGGGCGGCGATCAACGCGCATGTCCCATCGGGAATGTCGTCCACCTGCATGCGGCCGTCCTTGCCGAACGGGATCTCTCTGACAGCAATACCGGCTCCCCAGCAGTAGGTGTCTACGACACCCCTTACCCAAGGGCTGAGCGCCCGGGGTACGAGCACCGTGGTTCCCTTGGTGGCGCGATGAGCGCACAGCACCGCCTCGGCCAGCGCGGTTGCCCCATCATACATCGAGGAGTTCGCCACCTCCATACCCGTGAGCTCGCAGATCATGGTCTGAAACTCGAACATCCACGCGAGTGTCCCCTGGGAAAGCTCTGCCTGATACGGGGTATATGCGGTAAACAGCTCTCCCCGGGACAGGATGTGTCCCACCACGGAAGGGACATGATGATCGTACAGGCCCCCGCCGAGAAACGGGACCAACCTGATCCCTGTTGAGTCGTACCCCATTGCCTCTATGTAGTTTCTCACCCAGGCCTCGTCCCGTGAGGGCAGGCCTGTGGTCGGCCCGTCGTGGCGGAGACCCTCGGGGATGTCGCTAAACAGTTCCTGTATATCGCTTATCCCCACCGCATCGAGCATGTGGCGGATATCTTCCGGCGTATGCGGGATGTATTCCCCCATCAGCCCTCCTCGATCAGCTTCTCGTAGGCGTCCGCGTCCATGAGGTCCTCCAGTTCGCTTGGGTCCTCGGCCTGGATAGCCGCCACCCAGCCATCCTCGAAGGGTGATTTGTTGATCAGATCGGGAGTTCCCTCGAGCGCATCGTTGACCTCCGTGATCTCGCCGGACACCGGGGCTAGCACCTCGCCCACTGCTTTTACCGATTCCACAGTGGCCAGCTGGTCGCCCTTGGCCACCTTGGACCCCGGCTCGGGTATTTCCACGAAGACGATATCCCCAAGCTGCTTCTGGGCATGGTCGGTCAGCCCCACGCGGACCTTATTCCCATCCAGCAACGCCCACTCGTGGTCCTTGGTGTACTTGCGATCCTTTGGTGTCATCGTTGCCTCCTTTTCGTGTCCTCCGGCACCACAGTTCCTAAAGCGGTGAGCCGGCTGTAGTCGCCCTCAGAACGGAACTTCTTCCGCCTGGCGTGCCGGTTCGCTGAAGCTCGCATAGTTCTTGTGAAAGCGAAGCACGAACTTCCCCAACGGGCCGTTCCGCTGCTTGGCCACTATGATCTCCGTATCGGCCACCGTGACCTCCTGCGAAGGCTGCTCGTAGTAGTCCGGACGGTAGATAAACACCACAGCGTCTGCATCCTGCTCGATGGCTCCCGAGTTATGGCTGACGATGGCATCGGCCAACCACGAATTCGGTCCTGGCACAGTAAGGTCGTACACAACCTCTTGCCCCTGCGGCTCGATGGAGACAACTCGATCCCAGAAGATATCGCTCGTGGCCTGCCGCTTCAGTTCATCACTTTGCAGGGCGTCCGCATACTGAAGAGCTACTCGGCGGCTGGGCGCAAACCGAAAGTGAGCGCTTCCTCCGTACGATGTTCCACGCAGCCGCGTCATCTCCCGATGAGAGATTCCTTTCTCCTGCATGATCTTCTTGATCTGACTGAAGACTTCCTGCGGGAGGGTATCCACATTTGTGTTGCTTGTCGCTACGAGTCGCTCCTTCAGAAGCTTGGCGGCTTCGGTTCGCGGCCCGAAAGCCCCAATTTGCTCCAGAAAGCTGCGCTGAGCGTCACTCCCAGAGACATATACTGTGTACCATGGCCTCCCCTTAGGTCCGTGTGAGCACTTCAAACGTGCCACAATTCCCATCCTTAACAGCAAAGCGGCTGTGTCCTCAGCCAGCGCCCGGCTGCATGTCGATAGGTGAACCGCGTCACTACCTCGTTGACCTTCCTTACGGGTTGAAATCGTCCCGTCAGTTGCCCAGAGATGCCGCAAGAACAGAGCGACCTGTCGGTTTGGCAGGCGGAATACATCCTCCGGGATCGTTTTGTCATGTGAGCGTTGGCCGAACAGGCCGAGAACACGCAGCCAGCGGTTGATACCCGCGGGGTGCCACCGATTTCCGTTGCCGCTGAACACCAGCTGGTGCCAGTTGCCTGGACCTTCGTGTCTGCTCACATGCACTCCGAACGATCGCTCCGCGATCTCAGCCACCAGACGGCTGTTGTCCTCGTTTCCTGTCGTGTAGCGGAGGGGGTTCCCTGGGATATAGCTCCCATCTCCTATCAGGTGGGCCAGCAAGATGACGTGATCGTCCGGCCAGTCTTCGGTTTCTTCGGGCTCGGGCAGGTGCCTGGCAACCGCCAGCCTATCCCCCGAACTCAGGCGGGATATGGTTTTCCAACCACCATAGGCATAAAGACGATGATCCGCTGTCCCACGTATCACACGGCCGCTTGCCAGCTGGACGGCGTATACATCGCGTGTTCCCACCTTCCATACGCATTCAGCCCTTGCCGGGTGCAGCCGGCCGTCGGAACCCAGCGCGAGCACTTCCGGAGCCTCTCCTACGAGGGCGTGTATGGGTACTCGCCGCCCGTCGGCAAGGGTTACCAGCGTGTCCCCCGTTACACATTCCCTTAAGTCGGATAGCTGAGGGCGCTTCGTCTCCCTCCGCTCTACCGCCCTGTTTAGCTGTGAGCAGGCGATCACCGGCACGTTAAGCTCTCGGGCCAGCCCCTTCAGCGATCGGGAGATGTAGGAAATCTCCTGTTCGCGAATGTCGGTGCGCACACCGGCGTCTATGAGCTGTAAATAATCAACGATGATCAGGTCAAGTCCGTATTCGGAGTTCATCCTGCGTGCCTTGGAGCGGATGGACAGGACCGGAGCCGCCGGGGTGTCATCGACCAAGACGACAGCCTCGTTTATCTGACCTGCGGCCTCGGCGATCTGTCCCCACTTGGCTGCAGGGAGATAACCCGCGCGCAGCCTGTGCAGATCGACCCGTGCCTGTGAACACAGGAGCCTCTCCAGAATCTGTTCCTTGGGCATCTCCATGGAGAAGAACCCTACAGTCTTTTTCTGTCTCAGAGCGGCATCCCGAGCGATGTCCAGGGCCAGTGACGTCTTCCCCGTGCCGGGGCGCCCTGCCAGGACCAGCAGGTTCGAGGGGTGGAGCCCCGAAGTAAGGTCATCGAACTTGGAAAATCCTGTCGAAAGGGACCGGGCCGGTCTGCGCTCGGGATCCTTGTGCAGTTCTTCCAGCTCATCCACGTGATCCTGAAGGAAATCGCGCAGGCTCCAATACTCTTGCGCTGTACCGCGTTTGGACAGCTTGTAGATGAGCTCTTCCGCCCTGTCCAGGGCGCTTTCCAGCTCCATGTCTTCCCGGTAGCCGAGTTCGGAGATTCGCGCGCCGCCGTCGATAAGCCCCCGACGGAGGGCCTTGACCTCTACGATATCCACGTAGTGATCCAATGCGGCCACCGTGGTCACCCGCGACAGCAGCTCGCTCAGGTAAGATCGACCTCCCACCTGGTCCAGTTTTCCCTGCTCCTCAAGGTAGTTGGCCACAGCCAATGTATCGGGAGCATCGGCCTTCTCATACAGGCGGAGGATGGCCTTATACACCTCGCGGTGAGCGGTAAAGTAGAAATGCTCAGGCCGCAGCCGAGGTGCGACCCTGGGGAGCGCCTCCTGGGGCTCAAGCATCGCAGATCCCAGGACCACTTGTTCGGCCTCTTTATTCCTAGGTATAGGGCGAATTCCCTCATTCGTTCCGTCGGCCATCGCTCGACCATGTTAACCGTATGTGTCCACCGCGGCCAAGCCTCCCCAATGCGTTGTAGTGCCTTGATTCGGCGGCTATACTTCCCTCGCGAGCGACTGGGAGACCGATCTGCGAGAGGAGGAGGATTAGTGACGCTCCTGAATATGAAGGAACTATTGGAATGTGGCGTGCATTTCGGCCACCGAACACGTAAGTGGAATCCGAAGATGGCTCGGTATATCTACACCGAGCGAAAAGGGATTCACATAATCGACTTGGGGCAGACCCTGTCCAATTTTGAGCGAGCTTACAACTTCGTACGCGAGCAGGCTGCGTTGGGCAAGGACGTTCTGTTTGTGGGCACCAAGAAGCAGGTACAGGGGACGATCGAAGAAGAGGCCAAACGATGCGGGATGCATTACGTCAATCGGCGCTGGCTTGGCGGCGCTCTGACCAACTTCCAAACGATCCGTCGGCGGATTCTGCACATGGTGACTATGGAAACGAACTTCGAGGAGGGCAAGTTCGAACGGCTTCCCCTCAAAGAGCAGGTCAAGCTCGGTAAGAGCCTCCGCCAGCTCAAGCGCAACCTGGAGGGGCTACGCGAGATGTCCGACATGCCGGGTGTTGTCTACGTGGTGGACCCCACGGTGGAGATCAACGCCGTTCACGAGGCCAATCTGCTAGACATCCCTGTGGTGGCGATCTGTGATACCAACTGCGACCCCGACGTCATCGACTTCCCCATTCCAGGGAATGACGACGCGATCAAGGCCACCCGGTTAATCACAGCCCGGATTGCCGACGCTGTGCTCGAAGGGCGCGAAGGGATGCAAGCTGCTGCAACCCAAGCGCCGGCGAAGGAAGCGGCCGAGTCCGAGAAAGCAGAGGAAGAGGCCGCCGAGGAACTGACCGGAGCTGATGAAGCGGCACCAGCTGAGGATACCGAGCAATCCGCTTCGGCAGAGGAAGCTGTAGCTCAAACGGAAACGCCTGAGCCAACCGACTCTGTGAAGGAGGAAGAGCCGATCCCGGCAGCCGAGACGCCCGAGGAGGAGATGGCAGAAGAGCCTGAAGAAGAGAAGAAGGAGGGCTGATGGAAGTCACCCTGGAACTCGTCAAGAAGCTGCGAGCCGAAACAGGCGTAGGAATCATGGACTGCAAGGAAGCCCTCAAGAAGGCCGAAGGGGATTACGACAAGGCCAAGCAGATTCTTCGTACCGAAGGCAAGGAGTTCCTCGCCCAGCAGACTCGGGAGGCGACCGAGGGCCGGGTGGGCGCTTATATCCATCACTCGGGCAAAGTCGGGGTATTGGTGGAACTGGCCAGCAACACGGACTTTGCTGCCAACTCGGATGATTTCAAGACATTCCTCAAGGACGTTACCATGCATATAGCGGCCTACAAGCCGCGGTGGGTGAGTCCAGCTGATGTGACAGATGATGTGCTACAGCAGGAACGGGATATCCTGCGCCAACAGGCGGAGAAGGAAGGCAAGCCCCCTGCGATCGTGGAGAAGATGGTCGAGGGACGTCTTGAGAAATTCTACGAGGAGAACTGCCTGTTGAAACAACCGTACATCAAGGACGAGAACCTGAAGGTGGAAGACGTGCTGGGCGAACTGGGAGCGAAGCTTGGGGAGAGCGTTTCCGTGCGGCGGTTCGTGCGGTACGAGGTTGGAACGGAGTGAGTGCGTCCAGAATCATCCGTCGGGCGGTGCTCAAACTGTCCGGCGAGGTGCTTGGGACTGACGGTGGGCCCCTTGATGAAGGGGCTCTCCTTTTTTTCGCCGGGGAGATAGCCGCTGCACGCTACCAGGGGCTTGAACTTGCAGTAGTCCCCGGAGGGGGCAACGTCGCGCGCGGCTCCGCCTTGCCCCACCTTCCCGCCTATGCCGGCCACAGCATCGGCATGCTGTCCACGCTCATCAACGCGGTTGCCCTGAGGGAGGCGTTGGCCGCACAAGGTGTGCCCTGCTCCGTGCAGTCCGCCGTACCCTGCGCCGGCATTGCCGGCCCGGTGGACGTGTGGTCCGGCCGCCGAGCGCTGGATGAGGGGCAGGTGTTGATCCTCGCCGGAGGTACTGGCAGCCCGTTCGTGACCACGGACACGGCTGCCGTCATCCGGGCCCTGGCCCTGGGCGCCGGTATTGTGGCCAAAGGATCCAAGGTCGATGGCATCTATGATTCCGATCCCAACACCAATGCCGGAGCTGTCCGACTGGAGCGGGTGTCCCATCGAGACTATCTGAGCCGGGGGCTCAAAGTAATGGACGCGGCAGCTGTCTCCATCGCTTTCGAACACAGGTTGCCCCTTGTCGTATTCAAGGCCGACCAGGCGGGGGCGTTTGTAGACGCGATCAACGGAAAGGCCGGATCGAGGATCGAATAGTATGGAGCTACGGCACGGCTCGGTTAGAAAGCCGCACTAACGCTGGGAGCGTGCAAACTCTTCCACGGTGGTCAGTGAAAGACCCGACGGCAAAGCCCCGATCTCGGTGGTCACCAAGGCCCCGGCGGCGTGAGCGAACCGCAGCCCTCGGCGCAGCATGTCCGGTTCGAGTAAGGCAAGCTCCGTTACCCCCGCATGCAGAAGCCAGGAGAGCAGGCCGCTCATGAAAGCATCCCCGGCCCCCGTGGTGTCCTTGGGCTCCACGGTGAATCCCTGCTCGCTTCCCCCGTACCCCCGATGTTGGAACCGACAACCAGAAGCGGTGGTGATCACCACTGTGCTGGGGCCCCTCCTTGCCAGTTGCTGCGCGGCTTGATCTACGTCTGGGGATCCGGTAAGAAACTGGGCTTCCTCGTGGGACAGTTTTAGGAGATCACAGCTCTCCGCTGCCTGCAGGATCAGCGCTCGGGCTTCTTGAGGTGAATCCCACAGCGAAAGGCGAACGTTGGGATCCATGGAGATGGTGACGCCAGCATCTCGGGCGTAGCGTAGTGCCTCCCACGTCGCGTTGCGTGCGGGGTCCACGGTCAGGCTCAACGAACCGAAGTGGAACCCTTGGCTGGAGGCTATCAGCTCCCTGGGGATGTCCTCTGGAGAAAGGAACTCATCCGCACACGGCCTTCGGTAGAACACGAACTCCCGCTCGCCGCGTTCACCGCGGATGACGAACGCAAGTGCTGTGTGGGCATAGTGTTCCACGCCCAGATGGCTTGTATCCACCTTCTCTGCGGCCAGGGTTCCAGTTATGAACTCTCCAAAAGGATCATCCCCGACCCGTGATACAAGTGATGTTTCGTGACCCAGTCTGCGAAGCCCAACCGCAACGTTGGCCGGAGCACCGCCAAGATGGCGGGCAAAGGTGGCCGACGACTTCGGAGAGCCGTTTCCCGAAGGGAAAAAATCGATTAGTACCTCGCCCAGAACCACGATCTTGGCCATCCCATCAGCTCCTTGTTGCTCCCTTGATAGCTATTATCCCTCCGGAACGCAGTTCCACCGGTTGAGGATCGCTCAGGCCCCCCACGAAGTCCCCGCGAGGCCCATGGCGAAGCCAAGATAGGATGTACCAGGTATTGTCGGGTCCCTCAACCAGTTTGGTCCCGTAGTGCTGTCCGTGGACGTCTCCCAACAGGAGGCGCGGTTCAGTGTAGCCGCGTTCAGGATCGTGTGAGTTGGCGTAGTAGGTGCCTGTTGTCTTCGGGACCTCCCCAGAGTGCGCGTGCCATCCCAGTTCAACGCCAAACAGCAAAAAGTAGCGCCCCTGTAACTGGATCAGCTGTGGAATCTCCATCTGGCCAAACATGCCCGGCGCGTAGACAGGAGGTAGCACCTTCCATCTATGGGCATCCGGCGAGCGGGCAAGCGCAATGCAACCTCGGCCATCCAGAGGGCCGTTTCTGACCCGCGAGGTAATGTAGGCGCAGTAGCTCCCCTGCTGCCTGACCAGGTAGGGATCTCTCCACGCGCGCTCTCGGAAAGGGCTGGCGCTTTCGTCCTCATAGGTCGCAGGCTCCGATTCAATAACGGGGTTAGCAGGGAACTTGTGCCAGCGACGAAGGTCGGTGGACGTAGCAAGCCCGATGCGCTGTATCCTGCCTCCTTCGGAGCGGCATGTCCCCGTGTAGAGCATCAGGAAGCGGTCGCCCTCGCTGATAACGCTGCCCGTCCAGATCGCTCGATCATCCCACCCCCCCGGAGGGCCTGGCGTGAGCGCGGTGCCTTGATAGCTCCAGCTGCGCAGGTCAGGTGAGACTGCATGTCCCACCGTGGCCTGTGCATGGCGGTCCTCCGGGTCGCTCAGATTTCGCGGGGCCTGGAGATAGTAAAGATGATACTTCTCTCTGTGGCGGATGATCCAGAAATCCCATAGAAGGTGGTCGTCGGGAATATACACGCGGTCACTATCCCTTCACGCCTGACTGGGCCGCGCTTTGGATAAACCACCGCTGGAATCCCAAATACACCAGTAGCAGCGGAAGCGCGGTCAATGAGGCAAAGGCCATGATCTGTCCCCACCGCCGTGGCGGTGTGCCGAAGAAATGGTTCATGGCTACGGACAGAGGCGCGTAATCCGCCCCGCGCGTCACCATGAGCGGCCACAGGAACGAGGTCCAATACTCCAGGGACTGCAGGATCACCACCGTGGCAATGACCGGCAGAGAAATGGGCAGCACGATTTTCCGATAGACCTGCCACCAAGACGCCCCATCCACCTTGGCCGCTTCGTCGAACTCCTTGGGCAGGCGGGTGAAGAACTGGTAGAAAAGGAAAATGGAAAACGGATGCGCTATGAACGGCACGATCTGGACATGAAACGAGTTGAGCCATCCGAACCGGTTGACCATGAGCAGCATGGGCACGGCTACGCCTTCGAAGGGGATGATGATCAGCGCCACGACCACGGCCACCAGGATTCCCCGGCCGCGGAACCGAAGGCGCGCCAAGGCAAAGGCGGCCATGCTGTTGACGAACACCCCCAAGATGACGATCGACCCTACGATCAACACTGTGTTGGCTAGGTAGCGGGTGAACGGCGCCCCCCCGATTACCCGGCCGGTCACCACTTCGTCGTAGTTGGTGGTGGCAAGTGGGCTGGGCCAGAAAACGCGGATGTTGTCCAGGTCCCGTTGGATGACGCGCTCATTGCCGGTGAAAGAAGTGGACACCATAGCGATCACCGGGGCGAGGAACATGAGCGCGAAGGCTATCAGCACCGCGTAGCGAAGTCCCACACCTATCCTGCGACGCATCAGCGCACCTCCCTCTCCTCGGTCAGAAGACGCCGTTGGATGAGGGAAATCGTCAGGACCACCAACAGAAAGATAACCGATGCGGCTGCCGCGTAACCCACTCGCATCTCTCGATAGCCGGCGACAAAGATATATCTGACAAGCGTATTGGTCGTGCCCAAGGGGCGACCCTGGGTTAGTACCTGAACCTGTGTGAACAGCTTGAACGCAAGGATGGTGGTAGTTACAATGACGAATATATGGGTGTTTCTCAGCGAGGGCATGGTGATATGCCAAAACTGTTGCCAAGATGAAGCACCGTCCACCCGTGCTGCTTCGTAGAACTCGGTGGGGATACCTTGCAGTCCCGCCAGATAGATGACCATCTGGAAGCCTACGCCCTGCCAGATGGAGATTACCATGATCATGGGGAAAGCCAACGCCGGATTATCAAAGAAACTCAAGGGGCCTACTCGTCCGAAGGTCACCGTCTGGACTATGGAGTTCACCAGGCCCTCGGGGTAGAGGAGCAGGAAGTACCACATGACGCACACCACAACCATGTTGATGACGACGGGCATGAAGTAGATTCCCCGGAAGATGTTGATCCCCCGCAGGCGTTGTTTGATCAATGTGGCCAGAAACAGTGCCAAGGCGCTCTGCACCGGTACCACGATTGCTGCGAAGGTGAACGTGTTGCGAAACGCCTGCCAGAAACTGCTGTCGGAGAACAAGCGCTGGTAGTTCCTCAGGCCGATGAACTCTGTAGGGAGCGGGCTGATCAGTCGGGCATCGGTCAGCGAGAATACGATGGACATGACAAACGGCGAGATAAGAAAAGTCGCCAGGAGCAGTACGGCTGGGGTCAAGAAGAACGTTGCTGCGCTTCCCTCTCCCGTACGAGTCCTTAACAAGTTTTGCGAGAACAATTTTCCTCCGTTACACAGATTAGCGGGGAGGGCCCCGCCAAGCCAGCGCTCGGGACCCTCCCTGCTTGGCTAACGGTTAGTCACCAAACGGGGGATACCCGCGGTTGTCCTCGATGTCCTCGTCGATCCTGCGCGCAGCGCGCTCCAGTTCCTGGCGGACGTCCGCCCCGTCTATGATGTTGAGCGCCGCGTCGATGAACGCGGTGCTGATCACCGGATACACCGGGTGCACCGGACGCTCCACGGCGATCGTCTCCAGCTGTTGGGCAAACAGCTCCAACGGAGCTCCAGGGCCGTACAGATCGGACATACCGATCGCCGAAATCCTCGAGGGCACAGCGCCGTTGGCGTCAGTAATCCTGAGGATTTCCTCGGGCTCAAGCAGGAACTCGATGAACGTCCACGCCTCGTCGGGGTAGTCGGTGCCGGCTGGCATGGACCAGGCATAGGATCCCATGCCCGTTACGTGGTGAGCGCCGAACTGAGGAACAGGGAGCAGTACCAAGTCGTCGCCCAGCCCTTCGTTGTGGGGCTCCCACATCCAGTGACCGACGTAAGCGAGCGCAGCCTCCCTGGCGTCGCCATAGAAGGCGTCGTCGCCGCGACCGGCCGGGACGACCCACCCCTCGTCAATCCAATACTGGAACAGGGTCATGGCCAGCACCGATTCGATTCCGTCCATCGTCCCCGCTGCCTGCCAGGTGTCACGGTTGATGAGGTCGCCGCCAAAGCTCTGCATGATCGGCGAAAAGCCATACGGCAGCCATTCATCCGCCCCGTAGTTCAGTTTCAGGTCCAGCGGCCAACGGACGTCGGGGAGTTCAGCCAGTTTCCGCAGTGCATCGTTGAACTCGTCCATCGTCCAAGCGTCATCCACGCCCTCCGGGATCCGAACACCGGCTTCCTCTAGGTACTCTCTGTTTCCCCACATCGCCAGCCCGGAGTCGAATGACCCGACAGCGTAGATCTTGCCGTCGGGGGGATAGGTCCCCTGGTCGACGACGGAGGGAAGTAGATCATCCAGTAACTCGTCACTAATGTAGCCGTCCAAAGGTTGCAGGTAGCCTCCCCAGACGAAGCTCGCCAGCGTAGGGCCATCCAAAATGGCCACGTCGGGTAGTGCATTGGCAAGTGCTGCCGCCCGCATTTCGTCCGTGTAGTCGCCCTCGGGGATGCTCACCAAGCGGGCTCGAATCTCCCCCGCGTGCCGTTCGTTGAACTCCTCGATTTGGGCTGTCATGACCGCCAGTTCTTCGGGCTTGCCGGTATGCCACCAAACCTCGATCTCCACAGCGTCGGCCCATGCCCACAGGCCGACCGCTCCGATCAGCAAAAGCGCTGCCAATAGCTTACGCATGTTTCCTCCTTGATCGATCAATCCTGAGGTGCATTGTGCTCCTGGGAAGAACTGGACCCATCTACCACCCCCTTTGGCGAAGGATCGCTCCCCGCATCGCACGGGGAGACCGAACCGCGTATTCGCAGCTCGGTGTTGATCCTCAGCTCGGCGTTAGGGATATCCTCCCCGCGCAGAGATGCCAGCAGCGTACTGGCTGCCGTTTGGCCTATTTGGAAAGGGTCCTGCGCCACGGTAGTAAGCGGCGGATCAAATGCCTCTACCCATTCGAAATCGTCAAAGCCCACCAGGGATACATCGTCTGGACAGCGCAGCCCCAACGAGTGAATGGCTTGTAGCGCTCCCAGGGTCATCAGATTGTTGGTGGCGAAGATGGCCGTGGGAGGCCGAGGCTGGTTCAGCAAGGCTCGGCACGCTTCCATGCCCTCTCGGACCTGTGAATAACCGCAGGCCACAAGTCCGGAACAAAAGGAAACGCCGTAGCTGGCAAGGGCGTCTTTGTACCCGGAGAGTCGCTCTGTGGTGGTAGAAGCCTCGGGCAACCCCAGGATGATTCCAATCCGGCGGTGTCCCTGAGCCAGAAGGTAATCCGTGGCATGATGTCCGCCCGCCCGGTTCTCCGACAGCACGGCCGGCGCCTCGATGCCGGGCAACTTGCGATCGATCAGCACTACACGTGTGCCTCGCCTTACCATGCGCTCGATGGGTTCGCAGTTACCGGTAGGGGCTACCAGAACTCCATCCACGCGTTTGCGCCGCAGCAATTGTAGATAGATCTCCTCGTCTTCCGGCGATTCGCCGGTGTTCCCGATGAGGAGGCTGTACCCCTCTTCTCTGGCTTTCGCTTCCGCTCCGCGCACTACCGCGGCGAAAAACGGGTTGGCAATATCGGAGACCAGCACGCCCACCACCTTGGTGGTGCGCCGACGCAACGACTGTGCCGAGGCGTCTGGGTGGTAGTCGAGTTCATCCATGGCCGTGCGGACACGGCAGGCAGTCTGGTCCGCTACCTTTCGGGTCCCGTTCAGGACGTGCGATACCGTCGCTACGGAGACCCCGGCTCGCTCCGCAACATCACGTATGGTGGCCATAGCAAACGTTTACGGTAAACGTTTACTACCTATACCATGGCAGTGCTCCCTTTGTCAACAGCTGCGCAAATGTGGGCGTCAACAGAAAAGGGTGGGAGGTGAAGGGTTGCGAGCCGCATGGAGTCCCAAGACTCTGTCTTGTACCGTTCAGCCAAGTCCCTGATTTGCTTCGTCCCAGCTTGTCTGGGAGGGCAGGCTCCGAAGCCCAGCACACCGCGCGTTCCGCTATGAGTCCAGGGAGGACGCGGAAAAGGACCAGGCCCGCCCAGCGGCCAGGGCACCCAGATCATGTGCTACCCACATGGGGTGGATGCCTCGTCGGCGGGCCTGTTGCTCGTTGCCTACACCGGTCAGTACCAATGCGGTATCCATGCCTGCCGCATGTGCTCCGGCGATGTCGGTCTCCAGGCGGTCCCCGACCGTGAGGGTTCGCTCGGCCGTGCTACCGGCTACCACCAACGCAGCTTGAAAGGCTGTAGACGACGGTTTTCCCACCACCAACTCAGGGGGGAATCCCATGCCTTCCAAGGCCCCGATGACGGCGCCCGCACCCGGTGCCTGTCCCCACTGGGTGGGAAACGTCGCGTCACGGTTGGTCGCCAGAAACCTCGCTCCAGAGAGGAGCGCCTGTAGCGTATCCGAGACCTTCTTGTAGTTGAGATTTCTGTCCATCCCCGCCACCACCCACTGTGCCTCCGTTGCGGGGCTAATCGTGTGTCCCGCATCCCTCAGTGCGTTGGACAGCCCTTCTTCCCCTACGGGCCAGACACGCACCGGGCCGTACCTCTCGCGTAAGTAGCGCGCTGCCACGAACGCGCTTGTAACAATCTGTTCGGCGCCGACAGCGAATCCTTCCTCACGCAACCGCTCGGCCACGACCTCCCTTTCGCGGGTGGAGTTGTTGGTCAACAGGACTACAGTTCCTCGACGTGCCAACGCGTTCACGGCCTGTGCTGCACCCGGGAGTGCCTCCCGGTCACGCACCAGCACCCCATCGATATCGAGCACGAACGCATCATACTTGTCCAGTTCCATGGCCGGTGATCTTAGCCCACCTGTGCCAGTACCGCCCGTTGCACCCTCGTTGCAGCCCCTCTAGAATGGGAAGAATCCGGAGGGATGGTCGAGCGGCCGAAGACGACGGCTTGCTAAGCCGTTGCTGGGGTAAAACTCAGCCGTGGGTTCGAATCCCACTCCCTCCGCCAGCGCCCGTAGCTCAGTGGATTAGAGCGCTGCCCTCCGGAGGCAGAGGTCGCAGGTTCGAATCCTGCCGGGCGTACAGACGCTTGAACTGAACAGGCTTTGCTTGCGTACCCCGACAAAACAGGGTTCTTCGACCAGGATTTCGTTACGGGGTCGGTCTCGTCCCTGCGGTTGGGCCGAACCCTGGGGGCGTCGTCCGAGACCTAGCTCTCAACCTGGACCTCTTTCAGGGGGGCAGGACAGAGTGACTGAACCGGGTCTCGGCTGCATGCACAAGTTAGGTGGCAGCGTGCTCTCCGATCTCGTACCACCGTACATCGTCAACGCCGCTCACCACCTGATAGGCGTGAACGGCCACACGAATGAACTCGCACTCCGGCGAGCTGAGGAGCTTCTGAAGGTCAGGGTGCCGCGCTAAGTGCGTCGCGACATCTGCTTGTCGCTCCTGTTCAGGGGTCTCGATCGCCTTGCCAAGCGCTGTGAGGACGAGCCGCTTTCCTGAATGTATGGCATCTCTCTCTCGGTCCTCCACAAGAACCGCCACCCTTCCGTCCTGCTGGATGCTCTCGTACTTGAGTGTGGCCCGGTACGTCGCAAAGGCGAGGAACCGCAAGCCCTCCAGCGGCGTGAAGGCCATCAGGCTGGCGTGTGGTTGACCGTCACGCTGAGTAGCCAGCACGGCAAGCCGATTCCGCTCAAGCACGCGCCGGATGGTGTCCTCTATGTCGCTAGGGTCCTGTGCCATGAGATCGTCTGACCCGCCCCCAGTGGCCGGTTCACTTGCAGAGCCAGTCTAGTCCACTGCCTCCCACAAGGGCAAACACCGGTGTGAGTGTTCTGGTCTTGGGTGCAGGCGGTCTGTACCCCAGGCTCCCATGGCGGCCGGTCTCTCGTTGTACTGCCTTCGCCAGTTCTCAACCAAGACCCTCGCCTACTCCCACCTGTCGAGAGAGGTCTCCCGCGAGTAGGATAGAAGCGATCACTGGAGGAGAGTGAACCGCCCCGGGATCGGCGGCGGATTTCCTGCTTGAGTCCTGCGGCTGTGAAGAGGGTTGCAGTTGATGTGGTTGGTCACCTCAACGCCTGACACCGTAACGCTGGCACCTAAGTCTTGACACCCTCAGTCCTTGGCCAAGCCGAAGTTCCAAAATCGTCCACTCGGGCGTGACAGCGATTGGGATGCCCGTTCCTGTGTAGTGGTTGTTGATGGCTGGAGTCAACACATGAACACGGATCACTCATTCGCAATCTACGGCCGACTCGTGGGTTCAGCCTCAATGAGTCTGGCACTGATCTCCTCGGCTTCGTTGCCTTTCTCAACAGCCCATGCCCTCCCATCCTCTCAGACTGCCGAGCCTCCGACAACTTCGAGACAGTTGAACTGTCACGAAGTTGCTTGATGTGGAGGATTCCGGCGTGGGTTCGGCTGTCACTTGCGCTTCCCGCCGTCCAAGTTCCAAGTTCGAGAAGCTCGCCCTCAGAACTCGATGTCCGAGAGGTCATCTGGTGCAAGCAGGGGATGGTGTTCACGGAGCCAGCTGATCGTTTGTCTGACGAGTTGGCGGGCCTCGGCGGTGGCCTCGCTGACGTCGGTGTCACTTAGGGCACGGTAACCCTCGTACAGGCATTGATGACGCTGTCGACGAAGGGCTTGGTAGTAATCGACGCGCTCGGGTTCGAGCCGCAGGGTCTCGACCAGGGTCTGCAGGGTCAGCTCGTGGGCTCCGGCGCCCCGTCCAGGGCGGTAACCCGTCGCCCGCAGCGCGACAAGCGCACAGGACAGCACTGCGTGGTAGGCCTGCTCGATACGTGTCTCCTCGTGGACGGACAGGTTCGAAGCATCCTCAGAACGCCTTAGTGCAGAGAGAAGAAGAGATCTTATCTCAGCACGGTCGGCTGTGTGCGTGCGGAGTAGCCGGCGCCGCACAAGGTCATCCAGGGACATCGTTTTCTCCGAGAAGCTTGATCCTCGGCCCCTTGTGTGCTCGGGAGACAAAGCTGTCCTGCAAGGCCAGCTCGTCGCGATAGACCTGCGGAGAATACACGGTGGCGTTCACATCTCTCGCAAGCTGCTCCCCTGCGCGGCGGAGCGGCGTGGCGAGGTCACGCATGGTGACGCCGCCCACAATCATCACGTCAACATCGCTCTCCGCTTCTGCTTGACCGCTAGCCACGCTCCCGTAGATGTACGCCAGCTCAATCCGATCAGCCAAAGGTGCGAGTACTTCCCGGACGACATCGGCGATCCCGACCGTCTTAGCGATGAGCATCGTCAGCTCGGGGTAGACGGTACAGTTTCGATCCATCGCGTACATCAACTGGCGGCCCGCCTTTCGTGACTTGAGAATGCCCACCTGTTCGAGGCGATGAAGTTCACGCATGATCCCGCGGCTATCAAGGCCTGCACGGCGGGCGATCTCGCGCAGGTGCAACTCGGGGTCTCCCGGCCGACACAACTCCCGGAGCACTGCAAGACGCGTTCTTGAGAAGAGAGCCTCAGCCAACGCCTTTGTAGACATTCTGTCCTCAAGTGTAGACTTAATGTCCGCATTGTCAAGGATGATGTTTGCTGGGCGCATCGCTTAGCGAGGTGTGCTCGCTCCACAGCTTTCTTCGGCTCCGCTGTGCTCGGAGGAAGCGAGGAACTCGACATTGAACGCTCTGAGCTCCATGTGACGGAAGTTTGAACGTCACTGGGGTAACTCAGCCAACCTCGAGCGGAGTTCGGAAGTCGGCCAGTAGGGCGTACGAGCAGAGTAAATGCTGACTAGAACGAGATCTTGCGGCTGATCACCTGTTGGTTTCGAACTCCCTGTAGTGGCCTGGCAGAAGCACGAGGGCTTTGACGTTCTTCTGTCTCTGCGCCAACGAGGTGCCATGTATCGCCTTGTTCACGTCCTCATCGGGTCCTCGACCTCCGTGTATCATCGATGCCTTTGTCCCTCCGGTAACACCTAACATGGGACAGCAATGGCTCACCCGGAAGCAGTCTGAACGAGGCGACTTGGCTACTGGCCCGTGAGGTGTTGGAGGAGTATGGTGGCCTGGGAGGAGAAGGAGATGGGCGAGCACATGCGTAAGCCTATTATGGGTATTCTACTCATGGCGCTGGCCCTGCTGGCAGCGGTGGCCTTATTGAGTGGTTGCAAAGAGGAGAAGGCAACCGATCCGGTGACGCCGTCAGCGGCGGTGCCC